>TARA_B110001450_G_scaffold214390_1_pt1 | contig 13510 bp, 7 predicted proteins | sample TARA_B110001450 | Tara Oceans TARA_B110001450 (sample SAMEA4396538) | marine metagenome | biome: Polar Biome; feature: [SRF] surface water layer (ENVO:00010504); material: water (ENVO:00002006), including particulate matter (ENVO:01000060) such as... | depth 5 m | reverse complement strand
CACTCCAAAAACTAAGCCATACTTTTACAAAAATAGAATTTACATTGATTCAATTGAAAAGCTTACATATACTTTTAATAACATTTTTAGCGTTGTTTATTAACAATTATGCTATCGCACAACAGTTACCCTCCAAAGATATCACTATTAAAACTGATTCGTTAGCATTACCGGTAGTAAAATCAATAATGCCACAGTCTTCAGTATTTGAAAAGTTAAATAATAAAGAAACTGACACGATTAGACCAAAAGACTCTATCGAAATTAAAGAGACTCTTTCTGATATTGTAAAATATAAGGCCTCTGACTATATTAAAGTTAACAGAAACAAACAGTTAATGTATTTATATAATGAAGCTGAAATAAACTATACAGACATAAATATTAAGGCAGGTAAAATTATTATCAACTATTCAAAAAATGAAATTTATGCCTATGGTATAAAGGACTCTACTGGATACTCCCAGTCACCTATATTTACTCAAGGATCAAATATTGTAGAACCCGATTCTATACGATATAATTTTGACAGTGAAAAAGCGCTAATTTTTAATTCTAAATCCGAGCAAACTGGAATGAATTTAAGAGCTAGTGTTACTAAAAAAGAAAATGATTCCGTTTATTATGTAAAAGATTTAATTCTTACAACTTCAAAAAATTTAGAAGATCCTGAATATCATATAAAAGTACGAAAGGCTAAACTCGTTCCAAATAAAAAAATTGTAAGTGGAGTTGCAAATATGTTTATATATAGTATCCCAACACCTTTAGGAATACCTTTTGCTTATTTTCCTCTAACTGAAGATAGAGCGTCAGGGTTTATAATTCCTAGTTTTGGTGAAAATAATGATCGAGGATATTTTATTCAAAATGGAGGATATTATTTTGCTGTAAGTGATTATTTTGACTTAACTTTATTAGGTGATTTTTACACCAATGGAAGTTTTGGTTATAATATTAGCTCCGATTATAAAGTTAATTATAAATATAGTGGTCAAATTAGCTATAGATCCGAAAATTTAATAACAAGTGAACGTGGATTTCCAGATTACAGCAAAAGTAAAATTTACAATTTAAGATGGACTCACAACCAAGACACAAAATCTAGTCCAAACTCAAGATTTTCTGCTTCTGTTAACTTAGGTAGTAGTACTTATTATAGCCAATCTAACAATCAATACAATACTCAAAACACACTAACCAATACATTGAGTTCGTCCATATCATATAGTAAAACTTTCCCCGGGAAATTAGGTGCAAACTTTGCCGCTACAGCAACCCATTCTCAAAATACAAATACACAAGAAATAAATATGTCTCTTCCTAATATACAAGGAAGTATTAATAGAATATATCCTTTTGAACCCAAGGTAGGGAGTAAAAAAGGTTTCATAGAAAACATAAATCTTCAATACTCTTTTGCAGGACAAAATAATATCACGACTACGGATGAGTTTTTTTTTAAAAGTGAAATGTTTGATGATGCCGTATTGGGTGTAAAACATTCTATTCCTGTAAATACAAATTTTAAATTATTAAAATACCTTAGTTTATCTGCTGGAGGAACATACAATGAAGTATGGAATTTTGAAAAAGTCAATAAATATTATGACGAAGACAGTCTGGAAGAAATTACTTCAATTGATAAAGGTTTTGCAAGTTACAGAACATATAATTTCTCTTCAAGCTTAGGAACAACACTCTATGGTATGTATAATTTTGATAAAAAAGAGGTTGATAAGAAAATAAAAGCAATTAGACACGTTATAAGGCCAAATGTAAGTTATAATGTAAATCCGGCTTTCGATCAGTACTACGAAAGCTACAAAAGAAACGTTATCAGTGCAGACGGAACTACAATAGAGGATATAGAATATAGTCCTTTTGAAAATTCTTTATATGGTACTCCTGGTAAAACTTATTCAAGCTCTATAGGTTTTGGGTTAGGAAACTCTATAGAAGCAAAAGTTAGAGATAAAATAACTGATTCTACTGAAATTAGCTATCGAAAAGTTAATATTTTAAACAATTTAAATTTTTCATCTTCATATAATGTTGCAGGTGACTCCTTAAAAATAAGTCCTCTAAATGTATCAGGTGGAACACAATTAGCTAACGACAAACTTAATATCAATTTTAACATGTCACTAGATCCTTATGCATTAGATAATAACAATAACAGAATAGAACAATTTAACATAGATAATAATGGTAGCTTATTTAGGTTAACTAATGCAAATATTACTTTAAACTATTCATTTTCTAGTAAAGATTTTGATAAAGGAAGTAATAACGATAATCAAACCAATAGTACAACAACATTTAATAGCACTGAAGACTTACTTGGCAATAATAACGATTTAAGTAAATCTAGCTTTGATGATAATGAAGACGAAAAACCAAAAAACATATCCTCTTATAATTATAAAATACCTTGGAGCTTGCGATTAGCATATTCTGTTGCATACAATAACTTTGCACGCCAAAATGAAATATCAAATAACTCTTTAATGTTTTCTGGAGATGTTGAACTTTCTCCAAAATGGAAGGTTGGAGTATCTTCTGGATACGATATAAAAAGAAAAGGGGTTACTCAAACAAACCTTAGATTTGAAAGAGACCTGCTTAGTTGGAAAATGAATTTTAATTGGACTCCTTTTAGCGCTAATAAAACATGGTTTTTCTTTATAGGTATAAAATCCTCCGTACTAAGTGATATAAAATGGGATAAACAAAGAGATCCTGATAAATTAATTAATTAGAATTTATATTATGACAAAAAGAATAATTACTACCAAAGACGCACCTGCTCCTATTGGTCCATATAATCAAGCTATATTAGTAAACGAAACTACTCTTTATACTTCTGGTCAAATTGCATTAGATCCTAATACTATGGAATTGGTTTTAGATGATATTAAAACAGAAACAACCCAAGTTATGAAAAACATGGAAGCAGTTTTAAAAGCAGCCTCTATGACTTTTGATAATGTAATTAAAACATCCATATTTATTTCAAATATGAATGATTTCACAAAAATAAATGAAATTTATGGTAGTTATTTTGATGAAGCTACAGCTCCTGCTAGAGAAACAGTTGAAGTAGCATGTTTACCAAAAAATGTAAATGTAGAAATATCAATGACAGCAATTAAATAAGGTTTGTTTAAATAATTAATGAACCAATAACTATTTTCGATTCATTAATTATTTAAATGGTATTTCACTAAATCATCTATAGGCTTTTGAATGAAGCTTCCTATATTTAATCGAAATGATTTTAAAGCTTTTTTAAGCTCATCTTGCAATAAATAAGATATACTACCAACAAAGTGAATCGGTAAATCGTAGACCCTTTCATACTGTGTTATTTGATTCTCAATAAAATCAGAAAACCCCTTGTTTATTATTTGTGAACAGTACAATTCATTTTTATGTTTTATTAAAAATGTTGCATATTGTGCTAAATAGGCATTTGGATGAGATTTTTGATATAAATTCAACTTTACATCATCAGGATAAAGATTAAATTCGTCCTGAAACATATCATGTAATTTTTTTGGCATCTTATTATAGAAATAATCTCTAAGCAATATTCTACCAAAATAATTTCCAGATGCATCATCCATTAATAAATAACCAAGAGATGGTACTTTACTTGTTATAAATGATTTTCCATCAAAATGACAACAGTTACTTCCTGTTCCTAAAATAGAAACAATACCTTCTTTTTTATTAGACACAGCAAATGCAGCAGCATAAATATCTTCTTTAACTGAAATTTTAGCTTTAGAAAAAACTTCTTCTAATAATATATACAACTTTTTTTTAGGCCTTTCTGTTCCACAACCAGCAGCGTAAACATGAACTTCCGTAATATGATTTACATGCTCATTAATAACCTTTTTTGAAGTTATAGTTGTATACAAGTCTGATTCTGAAAAAACAGTTGGGTTTAAACCTTTTGTAGTTGCTTTAAAAAGTATTTCCTTGTGTGAATTAATTAAAACCCAATCAGTTTTTGTTGACCCACTATCTGCTACTAATATCATTCCTATAAATTTATTGAATTCCTATATTATTTTTAAATAATTTGATTGTTTTTAGTCTAAACTTGCAGAATAAATTGCTAAATCGATTAATTTATTTGCATAACCATATTCGTTATCGTACCAAGAAATTAGCTTAAAAAAAGTATCATTTAATTGTATTGATGCTTGACTGTCAAAAATAGATGTTCTAACATCACTTACAAAATCTTGTGAGACTAAAGGATCTGTTTCGTAACCTAAAACTCCATATAATTCATTTTCTGAAGCTTGTTTAATTACATTTTTAATTTCTTCAAGCGATGTAGATTTTAAGGTTTTAATGGTCAAGTCAACAACAGAGACATCTGCGGTTGGAACTCGAAATGCCATACCAGTTAATTTACCATTTAATTCAGGAATAACTTTAGCAACAGCTAAAGCTGCACCCGTAGAGGTTGGTATAATATTATTTATTGCTGCTCTACCTCTACTCCATTTTCTCGAGGGACTATCAACAGTTTTTTGAGTTGAGGTAGCTGCATGTACAGTAGTCATAAGACCCTCTTTTATTCCAAAGTTATCATTAACAACCTTAACTAAAGGCGCTAAACAATTTGTAGTACAAGACGCATTTGATATTATTTTATCGGAGGACATTATATCTTTATGATTAACACCCATCACAAACATTGGAATGTCCTTTGATGGAGCCGATATTAAAATTCGTTTAACTCCTCTATTTTTTAAATGTTCACCTGCTTTATCGAAATCTGTAAAAAAACCAGTACATTCTAGTATATACTCCGCACCTACATTATCCCACATAATATTAGCAGGATTACGTTTTGCAGTAATTCTAATTTCATTACCATTAACAATAAGCATTCCTTCTTTTACTTCAACTTTTCCTTCAAAACGACCATGTACTGAATCATATTTTAATAAATATGCTAAATAATCAACTTCCAACAAATCATTTATTGCAACAATAACAATATCTTTTCTCTGCATTGCAACACGAAAAGCTAAACGACCAATTCTTCCAAAACCATTAATACCTATTTTTATCATATCTGTTGCTTGTCTTTATGTTATTATTATAAATTATCTAAATTGATAATATCTTTGAAATTCGTAACAATTCTTTATTAATACTACTTTCACAATTCAATATATCAATTATTGGAGTTGATACAATTTGATTATTTCTAATACCTACCATAACATTATTATTTCCACCTAACAATATCTCTACTGCTTTCACTCCTAACCTACTAGCCAAAACTCTATCAAAACAAGTTGGACTGCCTCCACGTTGTAAATGTCCCAATACCGTTACTCTTGGAGAATAATCTTTCATATGTTCTTTTATATATGTTGCTAGTTCAAAAACATTTTTCCCTGTTTTATCACCCTCAGCTACAATAACAATACTTGAGGATTTACCATTTTGCTTGCTTCTATTCAAGCTTTCTATAAGTTTGTCTAAAGGTTGATCCTCTTCAGGAATTAAAATTTCTTGTGCTCCAACCCCAACTCCTGAATTTAAAGCTATAAAACCAGAATCTCTTCCCATAACCTCTATAAAAAACAACCGGTTATGAGAGCTTGCTGTATCACGAATCTTATCTACTGCTTCAATAACAGTATTTAAAGCAGTATCGAAACCTATTGTAAATTGAGTACCAAAAATATCATTATCAATTGTGCCAGGAATTCCAATAATATTAATATCGTATTCTTTACTAAATATGGCACCTCCTCTAAAAGTCCCATCTCCTCCAATAAGAATTAAGGAATCGATATATTCTTTGCGTAAATTTTCATATGCTATCTTTCTACCAGGAACAGTTCTAAAACCCTCAGACCTAGCTGACTTTAATATCGTTCCACCCTTGTTAATAATGTTTTTTACACTTCTTGAATTTAATTCTATGAAATCATTTTCAATAATACCTTGATATCCTCTGTAATAACCAACACATTTTAAATTATAATAGGTTGCCGCTCTTACAACGGCCCTAATAGCAGCATTCATTCCTGGTGAGTCTCCACCGGAAGTGATAACTGCAATTTTTTTTATATTTTTTGACATTAGAAAATAATTAAGAGTTGTTAACAAATAACATTTTAAAAATACATAACATTTTTTAAAATTGATTATTTTTAAAAAATAATTAATAGTCTAAAAAACCACTTATGCAACTAGAAAATATCGATTATGCCATTATTATTGGTTTTTTTATTTTATCATTAACTATTGGTGTTTTAGTTGCAAAGCAATCTGGAAAAAGTAGTGAATCCTTTTTTTTATCAGGAAGAAATATGCCTTGGTGGTTACTAGGTTTCTCTATGGTTGCAACAACTTTTGCGGCAGACACTCCTGGTTTAGTAACACAATTAGTTCGTGAAAATGGAGTTTCAGGTAATTGGGTTTGGTGGGCAATGCTATTAACAGGTATGTTAACTGTCTTTTTTTATGCAAAATTATGGAGAAAGTCTGGTATAAATACAGATTTAGAGTTTTATGAATTACGATATTCTGGCAAATCTGCTAGTTTTTTAAGAGGATTTAGAGCTATTTATTTAGGTGTAATTTTTAATATTATTACAATGGCAGGTGTTTGTCTTGCTGGCGCAAAAATTGCTAATATCCTTTTGGGAATTGATCAAGACACTATGTTAATAATTTCAGGAATAATTATTGTTATTTATTCTGCATTAGGAGGACTTAAAGGGGTTTTAATTACTGATTTCATTCAGTTTATCATAGCAATGATTGGTTCTGTTTGGGCTACAGTATATATTGTAGATCTTCCAGAAATTGGAGGTTTGAATAATTTATTAACACACCCTAATGTAAGTGACAAATTAAATATCTTACCTGATTTTTCAGACTCCAAAGCCGTAATAACTTTGTTAATAATACCATTTGCAGTTCAATGGTGGAGCACTTGGTATCCTGGCGCAGAACCTGGAGGAGGCGGATATATTGCGCAAAGAATGTTAGCTGCTAAAAACGAAAAACATGCTACTTGGGCAACTTTATTTTTTAATTTTGCACATTATGCATTACGCCCATGGCCATGGATTGTTGTAGGTTTAGCCTCACTAGTTATTTTCCCTAGCATTGAAAGTATCAACACTACTTTTCCAAACTTATCTTCAAATATGCAAGGTCATGACGTTGCTTATGCAGCTATGATGACATATTTACCAGCTGGTTTAATAGGAATAGTTTTAACTTCTCTAATAGCTGCTTTTATGAGCACCATTTCTACACAGTTAAATTGGGGAAGTTCTTATATAGTAAATGATTTTTATGTTCGTTTTCTAAAACCTAATAGCAGCGAGAAAGAAAAAGTATCTGTTGGTAGAATCGCGACCGTTATCTTAATGATTTTTGCTGGCTTACTTTCTAAATATTTAAATGATGCTCAAGAAGTATTTCAATTATTATTACAAATTGGTGCAGGAACTGGTTTATTATTTATTTTAAGATGGTTTTGGGATCGTATTAATCCATATAGTGAAATAGCTGCAATGTTAATATCATTTATAATTGCTTTGATCTTCTTTGTAAATGGAAAACTAGAGGTCCCAGTATTTAAAATTGAAGGGCATTGGCAATTAATTTTTGGCGTAATAATAACAACGATAAGCTGGGTTATAGTCTCTTTAATTACAGAGCCATCAAACAAAGACACTCTTGAAAAGTTTAATGCTTTGATTTTTGACTCTGAAAGTAAATTTTACAATATAAATTATAAAATTTTAGGTTTCTTATTGGGTATTATTGGCACCTATAGCTTTTTATTTGCGACAGGGTATTTTATTTATGGAAAAACATTATTAGCTTTAAGTTTATCAATTTTAACTATAATATGTGGATTTGTATTAATTAAAATATGGAATAAGATTAGTTAAATTAATTATTGTTTTGAGATTTTTTAGGCTGTGTTTTTATAAAACTATTAGGATCTTCTAACTCTTTTAACTTTTCATTGGCAACATTATTTTTACCCTTAAATATTTTCTGAATTAATTCCTCAAAAGTATCAAAGTCTACTTTGTAAGAAATCCCTAATCCTTGAGTATAACCCAATTCACTTGTAGCTGTTGTAATTTGAGATAAATCATTTTCTCTATTAAATATCTTTGCCCTAAGGGTACCGTCACCATTTAATAAAAACTCCACTTGAACATCTCCTGCTACTACAGTTTTACTAACACCTCCAACAGGAATACCTACCTTACCATTAATTAATATTTTATCTGATATTTGAGTTGAAATTGTAAAACCAAGTCTATCTTCAATTCGTTGTTCTTCTAACGGGTTATTTACTCCTTGCTCGTAATTTAAACCAATTTTAAATTTATCATCCGCATTATTTAGCATGTTGTTCACTAAACTGGTAGCGCGCTCTACTAAATTTCCCGTTACAGCTCCTTGTCCATATGCATATGAACCTGTAAACTGCCCTGTAGTAACCAATGATAAAGCTTGTTTATCTCTAAACTCAGTATCATCTAACTTGTAGAGTAATTCTGATTTTACAACTGAATTTGTTTTTGGAAATTCAATATTAAAATTAACATCTGGTTGCATTAAACCACCGTTTAAATTAATAATCACATCAACAGGTATTTTACGATTTATTGATGGATTGTCAAGTAATAACGCTGGATTTGAAGAAGTACTATATACAGCATCCATATTTATACTTGCCTTATAAGGGCTACCATCCCAATTAATTGTTCCTCCTGGTTTTACTTTAAATCGTTTCTCAATAAAACCTCCTTTTAAGAAATTATTACCATAAACAAAATTATAGGTCCCTTCACTAACAATAAAATCCCCATACATATTAAATTTATCGTTTGTATTAATCTCTATACGTATTAGACCATCCCCTCTTCCCTTTAAAACACTTCCTGCATCTTGATCTAACACTATTTCAATTTCTGCTTCTGGAGTAATATCTAAATCAAACTCCAATTCTAAACCACTTAGATCTTTAGGTAAATTAGCATTTATATCTGTTTGATTAATTCTTTCGTACTTTGAAATAGTCTTTATGAAGGAATTATCTCCAACTGATTCGGAGTCACTAATAGGTATTTTGAAAACCGTACCTTCTTTTGTTTTTGCATTCACCTTAACTAACAAATCACTTGTAGGACCAAGTATTTCTGCAGTTCCAGAAATTAGAGCTTTACCATAATATAAAGAGCTTTCTTCTTGTTTTTTGTCTAGAACCAGTAAGTTTTTTGTAGAAAGTTTTAGCCCTAATTCCCAATCTGTAAAATAATTATGAGCAATAAAACCATTTAATCTTCCTGTTGTATTGTATTTAGTGTCTTTTATAAAAATATTATCGAATAAAAAACGTTTATTTTTGAGGTTAATAGTTACATCATTTAAGAAATCAAAATCTATATTCAAATAAGGTATTTTCATACCTGCTCCATCTAAAGATAAAACTCCTAAAAAATCAGGATTATTATAATCACCAAAAAGTGTTGTTTTACCTGAAACTAATCCTCTAATATTAGTAACAACATCAACACTTAAATCACTGAAAAATGAGAGATCTAGTTTGTTTAACTCAACAGCTAGATTTAAATTTGGTGTTTTATTTGAAAAATCTATAAATCCATTAGCATTTAATGATTTTATATTTTTATTCTCTATACTTGAATTTAACATTAAATTATTCAAAGCACCATCTCCTTCAATATCTAATTTAAACAAGCCTAAATAACGATCATTAATACTAAAATTTGCTAATTCTATTTTAGCCAGTGGCTTATAGACACCCTTGTCTTGAATTAATTTTAAATCACCATTTGCGATACCTTTAAATTTAAAGTGTTTTATCTCGGGTAACAATTTTGAAAGATTTACTTCATTTATTTCTAAATTAATTTCTTTTTGATTTTCATTTTTTAAATTACCATAAAGTTTTAAAAACTCTAAATTATGACTAACAACCAATTGATCTAAAAAAATATTTTTAAATTCTCTATCGAAAATAACCTTACTATTTTTATCATTTTGTTCATTAACAAACCATTGATAGTCATTAATGGTTAAAATTGATTTTTTAAAGCCTAATGTAGATTTATCATCTAAACCATCTGTAAGATATAGGTTCAATTTAAAATCATCATTATTTTGTTTCCCGCCTTTAAATTCTGTTCTAAAAAACAAAGTATCACTTATTGTTTTATTCACTAAGTTAAAATCTGATATATTATAAAAATCCGTTTTAATATTTTTAATTTTTACGTATGCATTATAAAATGGATTAGAATTGTCTAACTGAATATTTACTTTATCATAAACATTATTTTTGTGTGATATTTTTAAAGATTTTAAATTCAGCTTAAAATCTTCTTCATTACTTGAAACCCTCCCTTTTACTGTTGCTATTTGATCTATCACCACATCTGGGTAAAATATCTGAGTGAATTTATTTTCTATTTTTAAATTAAAATCAAAAAATTGACTTTCTGAAACTCTTAATGGTTTATAATTGGTATATATTATTCCTAAATCATTTTTTACTAACAATATCAGTTCCTCAAACTTAAATTTTCCAACAATATTTCCAGATATAAATTCTGGAGAATCAAAAGAAATAGTTCTGATATCATTATCATCAAAAGTGGAATTTAAATTAAATTCATTAATAAAAAATATATTTTTTGAGTTCTTATAATTACAATTATTAGCTTTTAAACTTCCATATAAATCGTTTACCCCAGTACCATTCATTTTAATTTCTATATCACCTTTAAATATCGAAATAGAATCTGATTTGACTAAATTAATCTTATTAAAATCTGCGAAATTTACCGAAGTTTTAATATCATATTTATTAATTTTAGAAGACATATTAACCTCCCCATTAAAAACAGCTCTTAAGTTGTTATCATCTAAACTTAAATTACAGTCTAATATCTCATTTTTTAAATTCGAAGAAATTGAAATATTATTATAAGTATATTTATTAATCTCTATTGCAGCGATACTACCTTTTATTTCTGAAAACATATTAGGGAAATCAAAGCTCTCTCCTTCTAAACTCATTTTAAATGTTGCTAAACCAAAATTGTCATTTTGTAAAAAATCTCCTAAATTAAATTTAGTAAATTGAACATTTCCATTGTAATTTATATTTTTATTGACATTTCCGAATTTTATTTTTGAATTAACATCTCCAATAGAAGTAGAAATATTAACATCTAAATCAATATTTGTTTTACTAATTTTAGTTTTACCATTTGCTGAAAAAACACCAATATTTCTGAGTGATGATGGAAGTTGCTTACCTAAAATATTAGGTAACATGTTTTTCAAATCTGTATACGTAGACTTTAAATTATCAACATCAGCAATTAATTTAAAATTATTATTTTTTGACAATAAATTTTTAAAATTTAAATCACCTTTAACTTTAGTATTATTTAATGTATTCAACTGAAGATTATACAATCTTAGATCATTAAAAGTACCAGAAATATTACTTTTAAAATTTATCACTCCTCTTCCAAAACCATTATAAAAACAGTTTAAATCTTGATAGGAAATACTAGAATTGTCAAAAAAAGCATTTAGTTTGACTTTGTTATTAAAATCTGAGAAATCAGATCGTTTATAATTAAAAAATAAATCTCCCTTTATATTTGATGTATTCGTTTTTAAGCTGATTTTATCAAAACTCATTTTCTTAAGTGTGTATGAAAAATCTGTTGCGAATTTTGTAATCTGAACGCCCCTAAAATCAAACATGTTTGCATCAATCACCGATACGCTTACACTTGGCCCATTAATTAAAAGATTTTTACCATTAATATTAAGGTTTGTAAAATCTAGTATTTTAGTCTTTTCAATATTCAAGTCAACAAATCTAAACCTACTATCTTCTATATCTAGATTTTTTGATTTCAATAAAAAAGAAGATGGTGTTTTTTTAGGTATTAAATTCTCTTCAATAAAACTTGCTATAAAAACATCTAAACTAGTGTCTTTTTCTCCCTTGTAGGTTTTTATTATTAAATCTAATTCATCAATTCTAATTTCATCGAAAATTAAATCACCTTCACTTAATTTTTTAAAATCGAGAATAGAAGTGTTAATTGAACCTATAAACGCCAAGGTATCTTTATGGTGATCCTCAATAAAAATATTTTTTAAAGCAATATTTCCAAAAATATTTAAACTAATTTCACCAACATTTATATTGGTATTATATTTATTATTGAGTGACTTAGTTATTTTATTTCCTAATTGAGTTTGAACATGAGGAATCGATATTAATAATATCAATGACAAAAATAATAACAAAAGAATTATAAGAAATCTAAATAGTATTTTTCTTAGTTTTTTGATAGTTTTTATTGTTTTAACTTTGCTATAATATTTTTTTAAATGTACTCTATTTATGAAATCCGAAGATATCTATATACTTGCTATTGAATCATCTTGTGACGATACAAGTGCCGCAGTACTTTGTAACGATAAAGTGCTTAGTAATGTTGTTGCTAATCAAGATATACACACCAAATATGGAGGAGTAGTTCCTGAATTAGCCTCAAGAGCACATCAGCAAAATATTGTTCCTGTAGTACATCAAGCACTACAACAAGCAAATATCGATAAAAAACAATTAAAAGCAATAGCTTTTACTAAAGGACCTGGATTAATGGGTTCATTATTAGTAGGCACATCATTTGCAAAAAGTTTTGCTCAAGGTTTGCAAATACCTTTTTTGGCAATTAATCACATGCAAGCACATATTTTAGCTCATTTTATTAATGATGGATTTAATGAAAAACCAGAATTTCCTTTTTTAGCAATGACAATCTCAGGTGGACACACTCAAATTGTACAAGTAAATAGTTATTTTGATATGTCTGTAATTGGAGAAACTATTGATGACGCTATTGGAGAAGCATTTGATAAAAGTGCAAAAATACTTGGTTTACCCTATCCTGGAGGTCCTCATATCGACAAGAATGCTGCATTAGGAAATCCAAAAGCTTTTCCGTTTCCAAAGCCTAAAGTTGCTGATTTAAACTTTAGCTTTAGTGGGTTAAAAACATCTGTCTTGTATTTTGTTCAAAAAAATGTAGCTGAAAATTCAGAATTTATTGAAGAAAACATCCATGATATATGTGCCTCTCTTCAATACACAATTATTGAAATAGTAATAGACAAATTAAAAAAAGCATCAAAAAAGACGGGGATAAACCGTATTGCTATAGGTGGAGGTGTCTCTGCAAATTCAGGTATTAGAAGGTCTTTAAAAGAGTGTGAAAGAAAATTTGGATGGAAAACCTATATTCCAAAACTTGAATATACAACAGATAATGCTGCTATGATTGGAATTGTTGGTTATTTAAAGTACCTTGATAAAGACTTTTCTAGTAATTTAGATACTGCTAATCCTAGATATAAATTATAACAAAAA
>TARA_B110001450_G_scaffold221117_1_pt1 | contig 13578 bp, 11 predicted proteins | sample TARA_B110001450 | Tara Oceans TARA_B110001450 (sample SAMEA4396538) | marine metagenome | biome: Polar Biome; feature: [SRF] surface water layer (ENVO:00010504); material: water (ENVO:00002006), including particulate matter (ENVO:01000060) such as... | depth 5 m | reverse complement strand
CGCCACCGCCACCGCCACCGCCACCGCCACCGCCACCGCCACCGCATGATCACACTCTGTGCGCATCCAACTCACGGCCACTCGCAGGCCGATGCTTGCCAAGAAGCAGGCGGCACTGTCCAGGGCGGTCGGTGAGGCGGAGCAGAAGCAGATCCGGTCCGAATACGACAAGCAGGAATACGATATTGAGTATGAGGTCGACCACAAGCCGATGGAGATGCACATGTCGCTCGGCGTGTCGTGTGAGTGCTCGCGCTCGCGCTCGCGCTCACCCACCGCTCACCCACCGCTCACCCACCGCTCACACTGTTGTTCGCGCAGACAATTTCTTGAGCAAATGAGCACCGTGGCGATGACCTTGTCTGCGATGAGCTTTTTTACGGCCAGAACTCGTTTGAGTTCCGGCCCTGTTGAAGGTTAAGGGTTAGTACGTGTACTAAACGATACTGAATAGCATAGTCGGCGCCGGAAGTGTGTGTCGTGTGCGTGACGTGTGTGTGCGTGACCATCAGCATTGGCGTCATATCACCAAGAGAAGGTCTAAATAAATCAAGCAGTGGCGTATAAATAATAGATCCTCACGATACTCGATACTCGATCGAAGAACATGCCATTCTCTCCGAATAGCCCCTCCCTGGTGCATGGTCACGGACACAGAAGGCGCAGTACACTAGCTTTCGAGACAAACGACGCGGTGGAAGCGCTCCTGGCGGACGCAGTGGTGGGCAACTTCAAGTACGTCAACGTCATGATGACGTACAGAGCCGTATCGGCACGCATGCGCTACGCAATCGATTGCGCTGTAGATCGGTGGTGCAACGAGTTTGTGCTGCTGCAGCGGCAGCGCATTTGCCACTTCTCGACAAATTTGGTGTTCATGAGCGAGCAGAAGGATGAGAGCTCCAAGAAGATCATAAAAGTCGGGGAGGAGTATTTCAAGGTGGTCGTCCAGATGGAGAAACTGATTGAGCGCGCGTTCGGAAGCTGCCGCGGCATGTTGCAGCGCATCGTCCACCTAAGCAAGATGGACCGTCCCACCTACTACAGCGCGTCCACGAGGCGCTGTGTGCTGTGCGGAGACAGTATTGCCATATCTTCGAATATCCAAGACGCAGAGAACACACACAACGCGCCATGCTACGTCTTCGCACATCTCCGATGCCAGAGGAAACACACCGTCACGATCACGAGTGGCGAGACCGCCATACCAAATGGAACCGAACCACGAGAACTCCATAATGAGCTTCGCGCAGTTGCGCGGATGTTAGAGGAGAGTTCACCGCAGATCACCGTCTCGCGCCAAACCGTCGTCGATAAGATGTCCGAGTGGTACAAGTGCAACGCGCTTCCGAGGAAGGACACAGCGGCACTCATCGTGTGGCTCAGGCCACACAGCCGCGTCAACCCAAAGGACACACTGTATGGAGCGTTCGGCGTTACCCGACAAATGATCGAAAAGGCGGCGGAACACAAAGCGAGCCAATGGCGTGCTATGCGCGAGCAGTCGGAGGCGAAAAGAATGGGATTGTCCATGAAAATGAAGGAGCTCACCGAAACGTATGAAGCAGAACTTCGGGTGTGGCTTGGCAAAGGCAAAACGCGGTGGAGAAGCATCGAAGACCTCGAGGTGGTGCACGACTCCATAATGAGCAGCTCGCACATCGACCGGCTCATCGACCCGAGCGTTTACAAGTGCGGCAACGCGAGCGTCTCCGTGGTCTGCAACTCGCTGCACATATTCAGCAAGACCATGGATCACATGGAAAACGGAATGGACGTCGCCATTATGGATTGGCTTGTGCGATGCCTGACGATCTCCTCCGTATTCGGTGTTGCGGGGCACGACATGCAGTACGTAGAGCGCTCTTTGCTTTCGGTGGCCATCAGCAACGAGGCCAAGGGGAACGCACGAGCACTGTCTGTCGTACAGAACATGACCCCCCAGTCGATAGAGAGTGTGAAGATGCGCTCAGTGCGCTTCCACGGTCTGGAGGCGAACTACCACTTCTCTGTCAGCATGCGCATCACCGAATTGCTCCTCGTCAGATCCGCCTTCAGCATGACACACAGTGAAGTGTGCAAGCTCAAGTACAAGACGTCGTCGGAGATGGGCGATGAGCTTGCGGCGAAGATGCCGCCTCTCCCGTTGTGCGACGGACAGACGGAGGTCTTTCTCTTGGCTGTTATCCGATTGTGCTTCTCTCCCAACGCGGGAATGGCGCGCTCGCTCGCACTAGAGCGCTTGATGGACGTATCAATGTTCAGAGAGATCATGTTAAGCCTGAGCCTAGTCTCCGAAGGGGGAGGGGCGGGTGAGGTGCAGTCTGACATGGGTTGACGCAGTTGGAGTCGCTGGCATCGGATGCGACACGGGCGTCGCTATCTAAGATGTAACACGTGCGATAACATGTGCAACAGCAACACAAAGTAAGGAGGCAGACCGCAATGGCATCTGGAACCCGGTTGCGTGAGGCAGGCCAGCGAAAGCCGGCCACCATCAAGGCACGCCCTGGTCTGCTGTCCAACTCGTTGGGAGTCCATGACAATGAGATGGGTGAGAAGCGCATGAACCTCGACCAGGTTTACGCACTAGAGCACATGTTCCAAGGCCACCCTGCGGTGCAAGCGGCGCGTACGGTCCTTTCAGGACAGCTGCTCTCCGGAGGCATAAGCCTCCGAAAGACGGGCGACGACGTGGAACTCACTGCGGCATTCAAGGACCATCTTAACGAAGTGTGGCTACCTTTTGCCCAAGACGTAGTAGACTCGTTTTTAAAGTGGGGCTACGTAGCAATCTCATACGAAGAGCACGAGGACGACCTCCGCCGATCCACCCTGCTCGCCAAGAGGCGCAAGCTCGCGCAGCCCCCGCCCATGGCCAAGGGCAGAGGAGGGGGAGGGGGCGGATCCAAGGCCAAGCAGGTCGTGGACCAAACACCGGAGGCACCTCCCCTGATCATCCCCATAGTGCCCACCCTTGGAAGCTACGAGATCGCGTTCCATATGAGCGGTCGGCAAGGGTACAAGAGAGAGTACCTGGTCTATTCCAATGCTCCGGGACAGGGCACGCGCGAGGACGAGGAGGCAAGAGTGGTCATCCGTCAGCATCCAGATGGTGTGGGAAACGTCAACTCTCCACTCGCCGCCGTATTCGAGCTTGGATCGTTTGTAGGAGCGCTCACCGAGCTTGCGATCACGGCGGAGGCGTCGCGAGCGCGACCGCGCGTCGTGACCCAGATGCGCAAAAAGGACGCGAATGTGATGGACCCGGGCAACCTCTTCTTCGACAGCGAGAGCAGAGCCATGCAACAAGGAGCCGACACGGATGAGAGCGGCGCGCAGGCTCGTGCGCTTCAGCTTCAGCAGCAGATGTGCGCGATGATCAACAAGCTACAGACTACATCCTCCAAGGATGAACACGACCTTCGGTCGTTCTCTGGAGCAGGGCACAGCAATCTGACGTCCAAGCACACCTACGCCCCACCGGAGATCATGCCCTCCCTCTTTAATCTTCCCAAGGTCCGCATTTGGTTGTGGAACACAATAGAGAGCGCGCAGCGCGCAGTGGTCTCTCGTGACTAACTCGGAGTCGCCTGTTCCGGTGTCACAGGATCAAGAAATGGCACCGAATGTGGCTTCTCCTGAGTCCCGTGGCGACCTCGAAGGGCTTTCTCGGCTTGCAATCGAGCAGTTCAGCGCGGCCTTCGGTAAAGAACACCAACATTATCGAATTTGACTATACATTTGAACGGGTGTTGGTGTGCTCTCGGTTGCAGGTGTCCCTGCCGACCTCATCTTCTCTGGCAGATTTTCGGGCAAAAGCACGTCACAGTAAGCCCCACCACCATCCCACCACCCACACATGCGCGATCATGTGCGTGTGCTTATGTGTGCAAAGGCTATCTCTCTTGAATACGACGGTCTCTCAGCTCGCCAAGTCGGTCAACTCTGTGCTCACGATTGCATACAGGGTAAGATCTGCACCCTAGAACTTCCATGTTCGTGTGGATGTTATCCGAAACGTACGCCCCGTTCAACACCACCACCCCCGCGCGCAACCCCGCGTGCACCCCCCACCCTCCCTCCCTCGCTTGTGCTTTAGGACATCTACGCCAATGGACCCAACGACGACGTCGGTCAGCTTCAGCTGCTGACTTCGCCGCTGGCGTCCACAGAGGAAGTGCTCAACCTTTTTGCGGGAGGACTTGTTCCGGTGGAAATCGCAATGCCTGCCGTCCTCCACGCCATCGGCTCCACCAAAGACGACATCGACAAGGCACTCGAAAGCGCCAAGAAACGACAGACTGACAAGGAAGATTGCGAGCGGTACGAACAGATGTATTCCAAGGCCGACCACGATCTCAACATTAAGGAGCGCGAGGCGAGCCTCAAGAGAACGGAGGCCGAAACGAAGAAGATATCACACGACGCTGCCGCGCACTACAGCAATGGTTCGTCTGTTGACGATCGCCCGATGAAGAAGAACGACAACACTAACAAACTCACATAATATAAAAGCTAAAGGAAGTAAGTCCATAGCACGCTTCCGTCCTTAGTGCAACTGAATAGACAGACTGTGGGGAATCTCTCGCTTCTGCGGTCGGAGAATAACGGGAAGGTCAAAAACGACATGATGATGGGTATGTGTGTGGGTATGTGTGTGGGTATGTGTGTGGGTGGTAAGGCGTGTGGTATTTTCCAAACCGACGTGTCCGACGCGTCAGTACCACCTGACGCGTCGGCTATCGCGCGTTATTACGAAAACGAAACTGTGGTGGGTGCGTAGAGGCACATGGCACCACCCCTTGGTCCCGTCGAACCATTCTCGTCCGTGCCTGGCGGCTGCAGCCAGATGCCACTGTCGGTCCAGTGAAAGGACCGAGGGGCCTGGTCTTCGGTTGCAAACATGGGGATGGTCTTGAGACCGCGCTTGGTAATGGAATGCTCCATGCGCATCGCCATGTCCACGATGACGACGCCGTGGTTGCACGGCGCCTCGCCGAAGAGGGGACGCCGATCCACTACCGACACGAAGCGACCGCATGGAGAGAAGACGAACTCGTAGCACGCCTTGACGAGATCGGTGTTCATGTTGGTGGCGGTGTTGTCTCTTGGATGTAGCGCGAGGAAAGGGGTAAGGTCGACCGTCTGCACGGGCGTGTACAAGTGGTCACTCTTGGAATTGCAGACCATGACGTCCATAACCATAGACTTGTTGGTCTTGTGCAGCGATACAATGCAGTCTCCGGTGCGTGAGAGAGACGCGCACAGAGGCCCCTTGGATGTGCTCGAAGCGCAGCTGTGTGGCACTAGGGACGACGTATCATTCACGATGTCGTGGATATACGTCAACCGACGGAAGCCGAACTCGTGGTTGTTGTTCTTCACGAGAGCGAGAACGAGGCTTCCGTCCTCGGAGGGAGAGCAAGAGACGAGGAAGTGGTCTTGGGAAATGCCCCCGGAATCGCAGACCTCGAGTGGGCGGTCCTCATGCTCGTCCTCCTCGAAGATGTCGAATTTGTAGTGGGTGTGGTATTGAAGGGCTTGACCGATGGTGTGGCCGCTGTTGTGCACAAAGGATGAGCTCCACGCGACGACCAACTTGTAGTTGAGGTCCTCGACCGTGCTGTTGTGGCCAGACATTGCTCGAAACCCAGGCGACGGGGCGTGATCGCGCGAATAATCGTGAAGCCACTCGGCGCCGGCTGTGTCGTGGACGCTGGTGTCGTGCTCCAGAAACCACGCGTCCTGTGGACTGACGCAGTCGCGTTGCCTTCCTTCTCCCTTGATGGCGAGGGGGCCCTTGTCTGGGTCCAGAGTGTTCCAGTAGTAGACCACGCTGTAGGGCATCTGGTCGCTGCCGTCACCCTCGTGCATAGAGCAGATGAAGGCGACCATCTTGCCGTCGCGCGAGGTGCGCATTGTGAGAGGCTGCGACACATCGTCGAACTCCATCACCGCCACGTGCGACTGCACAAAGCATGTCTTGTCGTGTTTGTCCTTCTTCTGGACGACGCGTATGATGCAATCCTCGTGGCGCTTGCCTCTGCCATCGCCGTGGTTGCCCTGGCGGTTCTGCACCCGTCGGCGCACGTACGCAAATGCACTCTTACCGTCGGAGCAGGGCGCCAGCAGGCTGCAGCTCTCGAAGACGGTCGTGAGGCGAAACTCCGTGTATGTGGGGGGCGTGGTGGGCGTGGTCCTCGGCGAGGACGGACGCGAGAAGATTTTCCCCTTCTGGACGTCCTTGTTGAAACCATGCTGATACCTCGCGCAGCACGCCTTGGAGCAGTGGCACGCCATTGATCGAAGAGCCTTTTGGAGCATCTTCATCTGGTCGCAGCTAAGAAGCTCGCTGCGCATCTGCTGCGTGAACGGGTACTCGGTAGACCGGTAGAATGGCGTGATCTTTGTGGAGCCACGGGCGAGAATCTCGGCTTTCTGCGGGGCGGCGATGCTTTCCATGACGGAGTACACGCGATGGCATGTGAGAGCAAAGCTGACAGCCGTCTTGCGTGTCTCCTCGGCGGCGCGCAGGTATGGTATCCCACGCGCGTTGGTGTCGTCAATCGTCAGTATAAACTCGAGGATGCGCACGATCGAATCGTCTGCGATGATGTCTAACACACCCATTGATTCGCCACTGGAGACCTTTTGAGATGAGGCATTCTTGTTGCTCGTAACCCCGTCGACGATGCGCACGACGCTGCGAAAGCTGTTGATCGTAGTCTGGCGGAGACGTTCCGGCGCCGGGGGGGTCTTTGGTCGCTTGGACGACTGCATGTTCCTAGACCTTCTTTCCAATATTGTACCGAGATTGAGACTTGCATTTGACTGCGATAATATGGTCATGGCCGGAGGCTCGTGTCCCGGCGCCGAGCTTTTTGTGTGAAACATTTTCGGCGCCGAATTGATCTCGCTAATGAGCCAATAAGCACACAGAGAATCACGTAGGTACCCCACCCAGCTGGATCGAGTCATGGAATCGCATCCACAGGCCGCAGCAAGGCAGTATAGCGGCGGATGCAGTCCTATCCACACCGGACAGCACCCGCCGCTGCCGACGCAGCCGCCGACGCAGCCGCATGTTTATCAGCAGCACCGTGCGGCGTGCGGTGGAATACACCCAACCCGTTTTCAGCACCAAGCACAACTTTGGCAACACGACGGCTATGTGGCGAACCACAACCCCGACCTACCGCCCATATCCAACCTGTTGATTCGCGAGGCGGACGCGTGGAGGGCAGTCCTATCGTTGCACACGGCCACGGTAAACACATCCTACCAGCTGGCGCACGGGCCGGACAATCAACAGGACGCCCCCCTGCTGTACGAAGAGGAGCGCAAGATGAACAGCGAATCCAGGGAGGCGGCCTACTGCAGCGCCCTCACCGGTCTGGCGAGCCAGTGCGACAGCCTGGTATCCGAAATTTTCAAGCTGCGCACGCTGCGCAAGGCAAGACGGACGATGGAAGTGCAGTGCGTAAAAGAGATCATGCGGTCTCACTCGGACGAGGTACTTGCAATCGGAAAGACCCTCGCGTCCAATGGGGCCCTCAACTTGGCCTCCTCGACCACCGAACTGCGCATCGCCATCCAGAAGCAGCGCAACCAAGTCTCACAGCTGCGCATGTTTCTGGAGGCCGTGCGCAGCGCCGAAACGCTACCCATTCCCGGGGGCGGAAAGATAGTAGTGGGCGTAATGGTCGATGATGGCATTCCCACCACGTACGAGCTGGACGATGTGATGTCGTCTGTGTACCAAGAGGCGAGAGAGCTCAACGAGGCAAGCCTCTCCACGGCACTGTCAAAGCTGATGAACACGTCATGCGCGAACCCATCTACTTCGACGTCCATGAGCACTCATTCAGGTGTAACATCTTCGATCGACTCCGTTACCGGAGTCGGGGAAGGCATGGATGGCGCACCTAGACAATTTGCGAGGAGGGCAGTGGACAGAGCATCGACGGTGAATAACTCCAGTGACGAGATAGCAGTCTCCGATACCCGTCCAGAAGCAGCGAATCAACGCTCATCGTAAATGCAAACTGCTAGCGCGCACACATGCACACACACGAACAGTCCTCGCTCGCTAGCTTGTAAGCAGCGATTGGGCAATTCCCGTGTGTGTGTACTAACACGCGCGCTCATGCGAGATTTAGCAGTACGCACAGTCGAGGATAAGGAGGAGCAGCTGCGTTCTCGAAGAGATCAACAACGAGCCCTTGGGAAACAGATCGACAAGATCATCGCAGACGCACAGCAAGCACAGCAAGACCGAGCGGTAGGTTGTGGCGGCCCAGGGCTGTGCCAGTCCATGGGAAGGAACATCGCCAAGCTTATTGGGCTGTCACGCAGGGCCGGGGCTGTTTCCACGTCCGATATTGATGCGGTATCAGCAGAAATAGCACACAAGAATAAGACGGGCGTAAATGTACCGATGGGAGGGGGAAGCAACCTAGGCCTATCGCTCTTTGGCAAGCCGCTCGGCAAGAAGGCGACGGCTGCGGGCAAGCTTGAGTCGGCAACGAGCGCGATGCGCGCGCGAGTAGAAGAACTGGATCGTCGGGTGGAAATAGGAAAGATCGCTTCTCTGGCTGCGATGAAATCTGGAAACAAGCAGCTTGCCATGCGCGAGCTCAAGCGAGCGAAAGCTGTGGAGAAGCAGGCTGTCGGAACTCAGAGTGTGCTGGACGCGTTGGAGGCACAGTCTGACATGCTGGAGCAGACTGCGCTTCAACGCGAGGTTGCGTGCGCGCTGGGAGAGAGTGCCAAGTCCATCAAGAGCCAGAAGGGATTGCTGTCCAATGCAGAGGACGCCGTGGACGCGGCTGCGGAGATGAGAGATATGCACGAGGACATGAACCAGGTGATGTCGAGCCTCGGCGAGTCGATCAGCAACGAAGAGGACGACGACGATCTCATGAAAGAGCTGCAAAAAATGATGACGGATGACATCGCCAATCCTTCGCCGACGGTGTCCAGCGGCGTTGAGGATCTCGAAAAGAATAATGCAATATACGAAGAAGCGGAACGAACGAGGCAAGGACTTCCCTCGGCGCCCACATCCATAATAGGCGACAGAAAGGCGAGAAAATTCAAAGACATCACATCGGTGGCTTTGCTCGCGCCGTCTTAGTACGGCTCGCCTCGTGCGGCGCCGACGGCGCCGACGCGTGTATGGCCACATGTGTAGTGTTGGCCACAAACAATATTTATAGCCAAACAACAACAAATAATAAACGATCGCGTAGTAGTAGTAGTAGCATCAGCACTGCGGTCAATCACGGCATCGAGGCGTGTCCCACGCAAGCTGCTGCTGCTCATCCATGCCGAACCGGCGCAGATCGAGTTGGCAAGCAACGGCCTCGTCGTCGGCGCCTGTGCCGAACTTGCCGCGCATGGGGCTCATGGCCCCTGTTGCAAAAGAAGACGACATGGTAGACGCCTTTGCCATAGTCGACTTCCTCAAGCACTCGTCTGTCGTCTTGTCCGCCAACGACCTCCTCAGACCAGTGGCTGTTATAACAACCCAATCTGACAGGTTCACACACTGGATCCTCTTCACAACCGAGTCCAATGCATTCCCGGTCGAAAAGCCTGACGGCTCACTCTTATCCATGCACGGATCGCCCTACGCCTTCTCCGTCGTGAAGGGGCATCCACCCAACGTCATTTACGAGTACAAGCTCCCTGGCTACAACGACGCCAGAATCGATGACATCAACGTCGCAGCGGCTCGCGCAGTGGCCACTCTTTTGAAGGAGCGCATGGACGGAAATGAAACTATGAACTTTTTCACGGACAAGGTGGCATCGAGGTTAAAGTACTTTACACGCGTTCGACTAGGCGTGACACTGGAAGACGCCATGCCGACGCACACACCAGTGGCGCATCCCACACCGTGCTCGCCAGACGAGCGCGAGCACTTCAAGCCGTTTGTGAAGCCCACATTCCAAAATCTCGACGACTTGCTCTGGGCCTTTGCCACTCACACAGTGGAGGGCAAGCGGAATACACAGACCACCGTCGCAGGAGATTGGAAGTCCACCATGTCTGGGCCCGAATCGTTCCAGCCTCTCGTGTTTTGTCACGCCTTGGCCAGAGCCTAATCATTCTGGATTGGGCTGTACGGGGGGAAAAATGTGTCGTCTGGTTCCCAAAAGAATTCCGGAAGCTGTGAGCGGAAATAATCTAATTCCACAAAGGATCCATATCTTACCGCCCATTCATAGATGGAAACTAACGAATGGGAAGAGCCAACAGCGCCTTGCACATCTTCCACGTTGAGCGTCAACACCTGCATGAACTTGCCGAGGTATAGACAGAGGACTTTGAGTTGAAGCTGTTGCATTCTTTCCGAGAGGCTTGCCGTTGTACTCGAAAACGTGCCTCTATGCTCATCCAATTGTGTACCGACCAAAGCAGCAAAGCGCTTAAATGCTGCATCACGTGTCGGCATTGAGCGCCTCAGTCGCGTCCATTGCAGCACGATCGACTCAAATTTTTCATGGAACAACGATGCACGTCTGGTGACATCATTAAGAAACGTATTAAGCGATCGTTCACTCAGACTCGTGTAGTAGTGTAGATTGCCCAGCGCGGCAAACGTGACGAACTCGATGCTCAACATGTAAGGCGCACCGAATATGGCATTCACAAGCGCGACCGAACGCACATTATTGAGCATGCCGCTGAGCAAGGTGATCCATGCTTTGTTATTCCGAACGAATTTACTCGCCGATGCAATGTCCGATCCAGTGTGTGACTGAACGCTCCACATCTCTTCCGGTGCGCCGTCGGAGTTTAGCAGCACACGCTCCATTATCGACAGCTGCACATGCATCATGCATGTTTCTTGTGGCTTAACAGCCTCCGGACGATGCGGATTCATTTCTTCCCATTTTAACATCGGCAACGGCAGAGCTCTTTCTGTTTCTGTTGGATCAACCCCGACTAACTTCTCACGGTTCGTGACTGTGATTTTGAATCTTGTGGTTTTGTCGAGTGTCTCAAAGAGGTTGTCTGTGTCCAGAAAAGCGTTGTATCTTCTGAGACAGAACACCAGATTGTCCATCGATTTCTCCCAACTGCCCATCACCGGGTCCGCGACCTGCACGGCGATGATTTTCACCCACTCCGCGCCGATTGAGCTCATGTTGTATGGTCTTATGACTCCAGGGGTTGTTGCAGTATTACTGCACCACGAGTTGAAAATTCTATGGTACGATGCCGCATTTTTCTTGTATTCGAGTGTTGGCAGACGCAGGTTTTTCACAGCCCATTCCCATACTTTCAGTCCTTCGTCCGGACCTAGACCTCGCGCCTGGATTGAGCCGTACACAGCTTTGCATATGTCGCCAGGATTCCCGTATTGGGAGATCATATGAATTATGATGTCCCAAAGATCAGGTGGCAGTTGGCGGATGAGGTCGAACGTATCTAGGCGAGCGAGCTTAGGGAGCGAAGGGCGCGCGGCGTCGCCGGCGCCGATGAGCGCGTTTCTTATGGGAGCCCACAGACGGCTCTCAAGCCGGATCGTGGGTGGCTTGCGATCTGACTCAGTAGTTGACGCGTAAGCTGGCTTGTGGGTTGCTTTCCGAAGACTCATGAGCTGCGGCCTACTACGCCTACTACTACGCCTGATATGATGACCACTATGGCTACTATGGCTACTACTACAAAATGCAGCGCGTAAGGTCTTATCGAACACGATAAGCTTATTTCACCCGGTTCGCATTGGGAATGGGCTAAAGTTTGCCGCCGCCTCCTCCTCGTGTGCTTCTCCGGAGCTCGACACGGCGCTGACATAAGAGAAGGAGGAGGCGACCGACGCGCTCCCGTCCACCGACAAGATGTCGTCCTCTACGTCGTCCTCTACGTCGTCCTCTACGTGGCGCGGTGGAAACTCGAACACTTGCGACAGTGGTACGGGCAGCGAGTGATCCATGGGTGTGGGCCGATCGTGTGTTTCAGGCGCGCATGAATTGATGAAGTCGTCGGTGTGGATCCACTCACACATGTACGCCTGTGTCGCGTAGCTCACTTCCTTGCCCCGTGGCCATATGGCATTGCGCATGAACACAAGCTCGACCTGTAGGCCATTGTAATCATTGATCCCCTGTTCGCGTGTCATCTTCTTGGCGACGCGTATTGCGAGCAGTCCTCTGCGCAGGGCACGCTTCTCCGCCTCCATGGCGGAGGTGTGGCATGCCGGACAGTTGCCGTGCAACTCCCTCCAGTTCTGCAACGAATCTAAGCAGTGCTCCATAAAGTACTCGGTGGACATGCGAACGGCGTTCGAGTTCGAGGCGACGCGCTGGCACGCGCTGAAGAGGTAGTACATCGCTGCCGTAATCCCTATCGCCACACTCTTTTTGCCGTATCTGGAGTCGATGCGCATTGTCGTCTGCGACTCGGACAGCAGTGGAAGTTGACCACGTATGACTTTGTAGCATCCAAAGCCGTAGTGTAGGTGTGCTACGTCTGCGCCGGTGCAGCTGAGAATGTCCATGTTCGCGGGCTCGAAGCACTTGCGCAAGTGCACAATCGCTTCTGATGTTCGCAAGTTGCTCGTCCCCTTGGCGAACTGGATGAGGTTACCAAGAATACAACCAAAGACACAACAAGAGTAGCTGTGGAGGTGTGTATTGCCGACGCGCACACGCCCCAACGCTTTGCCTCCCCTCCTGGGCGTTCTCGTCTCCAAGATAGGGCTAACGAGCAGCCTTCGTAGTGAGAGACAAAAGCCGGTCTGCCACGCTAGCAAGTGCGGTATTGTGTCGCCTTCATTGCTGTATACTCGCACATCGAGAGTGGTCGCCACATTTTGAAGCGGAGGAAAAGGCATAGGCGACATGAGCACAGCAGGTGCCCTCGGCTCGCTCGGCTCCGATTTGGCCTTCTCCGTCTCCTTTGGCATCGCCACCGAACTTCTGGATGCGGCCAACGAGGCGCACCTTTCAGAGGAAGAGCTCATCGCCATCGTCCTCGCGCTCTCTGTGGTTCTGGCGGCGATGCCTTCGTCGTTTATGGCGGTTCGTCGCGAACTAGCAAAGGTTCGAAACACCGAGAAGGACTCATCAGACGGCACAACAAAAGACGAAACCAGGTCACCTTCAGGCCTGCTGGAGTTCGTCACGTTGCTGGTCAGGATGGCGCAGCGAATATCGATCTCGATCTGTGTCCAGCTCTTGTCTGCCAATGTACGTTCGAGGCAGCCGCTAAGGACAGTGCGCGTCGTGTCTCTGCTGGCGGTCTCCATCTTTTTCCTTTTCCTGGAATCCACGAGCAGTGTGGGGCAGAACAACAAGGATCGGTAGTTCCGACAACGAGTGCGCGGGTGGGTGCGCGGGTGGGTGCGCGGGTGGGTGCCCGGGTGGGTGCGCGGGTGGGAGATGCACAATAGCGAGTTCGCATGCACTGTCGCAGCTTTCGACCTCAATTCGCAGACTGTGTGTCCAACAGTAAGATGGCCATGTCCCTCTGTCTATTTCCGGCGCCGATCCGGTTGTGTTTCCAAATTAGGCAAGCGGTCCACCCTCTTGGTGGTTGGTCGACCCTCTTCAGCCGTCCGGA
>TARA_B110001450_G_scaffold256350_5_pt1 | contig 13617 bp, 16 predicted proteins | sample TARA_B110001450 | Tara Oceans TARA_B110001450 (sample SAMEA4396538) | marine metagenome | biome: Polar Biome; feature: [SRF] surface water layer (ENVO:00010504); material: water (ENVO:00002006), including particulate matter (ENVO:01000060) such as... | depth 5 m | reverse complement strand
TTCTAAAAGCCCATATTTAATTGCTGAATCTTTTCTTGCTATTTCAGTATTCATATAAAATATAATTTATATAAATAAAACCTTTTTATCAATTTTTATTTATATATTTTATTATTAATTATTGTTAAAATAATGTAAATTATCAAATATATAACTACTAAAATAAGCATCGTTATACCAATCATTTAAATTAGTATGTATTGGATTAATAATTGTATTATACCAATTAGGTATACAATATCTAGGATAAATATTGGCTTTTAGATTTTGAGCACACGATACATGTATATAATTAGTAGGTTTTTTACTACGTATAAAACAACCGTCCATTGATAATTTATTTTCTGAATCATTAACAAGACAATAATCTTGAATAAATGGAATAGACGATCCAGCTCGTAAATCTATTTCTAATTCTTCCCAATTATTCCATGTGTTTTTTTTATTTAAACTCCAAGAATTTATATGAGTGATATATAATGTAAGTTTATTTGTATATTTTAAAATATAGGGTTGAATTTTTTTACAAATATGTATAGTTTGTTTTGCTGCAATTTCGCATTTACACCAATTTTTATTTAGTGGCGCAGTTTTTTCAACAAGTTCTGTTTCAAAAATAAATTTAGCATAATTAAGAAATTCTTGTCTTTTTTCACTTGAAACACTAGATAAAGCAATACCTATCATGGCAGCAAAAGCTCCAGCACTTTTTCCAGAATAATATTCTGGCATTTTTTTATTTTCTATTAAATATTGTAATACACCAAAATAATACATGGTTTTAAATCCACCACCTGAAAAATGTATTCCATCATAATTAATAATTTTATTATTATGTAACTTATGCATCAAATAATATACGGTAATAAAAAAAACTTTATTATTTGATGTATAATTTGTGAACATATTTATAGAGAAAGCTTGTTTTTAGAAATACCATGCGAATATTCATTTATTTTTGACCATGATGCAGTTTTTGGCAAGCCATATTTTACAGCTAATTCTTTTCTGGCATCGGCTGATTGTTGTTTTAATATTGTTGACCAAGATGTAGTTTCTGAAAGTCCGTAATTTAATGCAAACTCTTTTCTTAAATCATCTGTTAATTTAGCACTATCAGTTGATTCCATAACTTTATTTTATGTTTATTCTATATTATAAAAAAGATATAACTTATGTCAATTTTATTTTATATAAAATGTCAAATATCTTTGACTATAATTTGTGAACAATTCATACAATTAAAACATCCCGTATCTATATGACATGACATTATTTCTTCACAAAAATTACAGTATAATTTAGCGACTTCTTTATCCTGTAAGTTATGTATATTACATATATCACAATAATACAGACTTTTATTAAATTTACGAATATTTAATATATGTGGATCACATGTAACGGATACCATAAAACAATTTGTACATGCAATTTTATTGGTATCTATAATTGGATAGCTATAAATATTGCTAATATATCCAAGTAATAAATATACGGTTTTTAGAATCATTGTATTATGATATTTCATATATACACAAATAATTATTCAATTTTAAATAATAAAAATTTTATTATTTAAAATTTATAATGGTATTGGTTCAATTTTTATTTTAGTGCTTTATAAGTCCAATAAACATGTAAAGAACAATCAACACATAATAATGAAAATATATATATATTTTCAGTAGATTTAATAGTTAAAATTGGTAGTAAACATAATCTGAATATCGCAAAATTTAACATAAATAGTTTTTTTGTCATTTTCTTAAAAATATTTAATATATATAGATCTAAAAATATACTTGATATTTCACCCAAATATAAGTATAATGCGAGAATATAATATTTTTCAAAAGTTATTGCATAAGTCATTCCAAAAATACAAATAAAATGATGAAATAAATATTGTGGTTTATTATAAACATAATATAAATCACTAATAAAATATTGCATTGCAATAATAGTACATTTTTCACCAATATAATTATAATTATCTAGATTTTCAAAATAAAATAGCTGTTTGTTAATAATTTCATAACCAGATAATGATGCTAGTAATAAATGAAAGAATAATCTACCATAATTAGGGTTGCTAGTTAATCTATTTATAAAAATATTTGCTGGTAAAAATAAAGCAGTATCAAGATGCGCCATTATCTATTAATAAGTATAATATTTTATATCGTTTTGCTATTATATTTTATTTATTTTATTTATTTTAAATATTTTAAATATTTAAAATATTTTTTTAATATATAAAATGTCAAATAATTCAACAACTGTAATTAATATTAACGGAAGCAATAATAAATCTGCCTTGATTTTAGACAGTTCAAATGCTACAATAACAAATGATAATACCGAATTAATTAATTCGTATGTAACTAGTATACAGAATTATATACAAGATCAATTAAATCTTGTTTTAACAGATATGTTTAGAACAAATAATAATTTGACAGGAGAAAAAGGTTTTTATACAAATAATGTTAAATTATGTTGGGTAGGCGAACCAGAAACGTTTTACAATGATATAAATATACATATATCTAATCCAGAAAAGATATTTACACATTTTAGTGATTCTGAAAAATCAAATTATATATTAAATTTTCAAGATGCGTGTGATAATATAATAGATGTTCCATTAAATTTATCCGCATCTATTTTAAATAAAATAAATTATGTGAACAAATATGTTCCGAATAATCTTAAATTATCGGCCCAAGGATATCATACTTTAGGTTGCATTAACAATTCAACTCGAATAGACAATTCAGAACCACAAATTATATTAAATAGTAAAGGTTTTGGAATAAAAAAATACTATGAAATATATGCATATGAAGAAACAACTTATGATAATTTAACTTTAGATTACGAAAATATTCAATATAATTTGGGAACTGGTACTGTACAATTAGATTTGTCTGGTAATAGGTATGTTCAAATAGGTGTTAGTAGTGAAATAAGTTATGGTGGTTTTTATATTGAACCCTATACATTTTATGACATGTTAGATAATAATGATCACGGTGATTTTGCAGAAAATCCTAAACGCTATTTAAATATAACAGGAGTATATTATATAGATTCTAGTGGAAACCAACGTTTTTTAGATATATCAAGAGTCTATATATGTGTAATAAACAATGGATTTATAACTCCATTATTAAACAATACGAACCTTTCTAACAATTCACATTCAATAAATTTGACGACAGTAGGGGTTGGATTTGGAGCATTACCTAGTATAGACACACAAGTTATAATAACGGGTGAAATAGTAATAGTAACACAAACATAGACACAATAAATTAAACTAATTTTAAATATTATATTTAAATATATTCTTTAAAATATTTAAATATATTTTCTATATCTTATTAATATGCATAACAATTTAAACAGCTTAATCGATTCAATTAAGATGATGTATTTTATGAATATGAAAGATAGCAATAATTACACAACTTTTATTATGTTATCTTTAATCACATTATTAACTTTTGTAATGAACAATGATAATGTTTATATAAAATTAGAAAATTTTATTCTTAATTTTATGGATGTTTTTAGTATTTTTAGATGTAAAAAACCGAATACAATAATTTTAGAAGGAAAAAGATGTCTTAAAATGAGTTCATATATGACAAAAACAGATAATTTATTTAGCGATCGTTTTCTCTCATTTTGGCATTATATTTCAAAAAATAATTTAAATAACCCAACAATAAATGCAATTAAAGAATATGCGAATAGTTCTAATATATATGACGATTATGGTGATCCAATAAATAGTAAAAGAAATAAATCCAATTTTACAGGTCGCAATTCAAATGATATTTTTGTGGTTCATCAAAAACGCGAATTTAAATTAAACGATGATATATATTGCAAAGTTAATTATGAAATAGATAAAACAGAAGATAAGAAAAAAATAGAATTAGAAAATATTTTGCTTGAGATATATAGTTATAAATTATCATTAGAGAAATTAACAGATTTTATTGATACAATAAATGATAATTATAAAAAAGAGTTAGAAAAAATAAGAAATAATAAAAAATTTATTTACACATTAATTGGACCGGATAAATCCAATCAGAATAATAATTATAATAATGATGAAACGGTAAATGTATGGGAAGAGTGTGAATTTGTAAGTACGCGAACTTTCAATAATTTATTTTTTGATCAGAAAAAACATCTTATTAACAAAATAAATTTTTATATAGATAATAGACAATGGTATGAATATGAAGGACATCCATATACGTTTGGTTTAGGCCTACATGGACCACCGGGTACAGGTAAAACTAGTATAATCAAATGTATTGCAAATAAATTAAATCGGCATATAATAGTTATTCCATTAAATAAAATTAAAACTCAGAGAGAATTCTCTCAATATTTTTTTGAAAATTATTATAATCGTGCAAATTCGAATAAGATAGACTTTTCAGATAAAATAATAGTGTTTGAGGATATAGATTGTATGACGAATATAGTAAAAAAGCGAAATATGAATAATGATGAAAATAACAATAATAATGATACAGCATTATCAATTGAAAATAATGCAGCAATTCAAAATAAATTATTGAATAAAATTGCGAAAAAAATGGATGAAGATCATGTGGATAGTTTGATTGTGGATATAGATAAATCAAATAACGATAAAATTACTTTGTCTTATATTTTGAATATTATAGATGGAATTAGAGAGACGCCCGGTAGAATCTTAATAATAACAAGTAATAATTATGATTCGTTAGACCCAGCATTAATTAGGCCAGGTAGAATAGATATGACATTGGAAATGAAAAATGCTAGCGTGGATGTAATAAAAGAAATGTATAATCATTATTATAATGATATTATATCAGAAGAAGTGGAAAGCGAATTAAAAGATCATATTATTAGTCCGGCAAAAATAGTTAATTTGCGGCTTGAAAATGATAAAAAAGAGGAGTTTCTCTCGGCTTTAAAAAAAGAATTTTAGAATTTATAAACTATTTGTAAACTATTTATAGACAAATTATAATATTTATATAAATATTATAATTATAAGATGGATTACGATCACAAATTAATTAAATTCTGTGAACGAAAATTGTATCCGGATCAACCAGAATATTTGAACGCCGCGTCAGCAATATATATATCTGTGATAAGCTATTATATGTTAAAAAATACACCAAATATATCAAAAAGTGCTGTTCTTTTGTATTTATGTATTTTTACCAATGGAATTGCATCATTTTTGTATCATTGGTATGCATTATATATATTTAAACTATTAGATGAATTTAGTATGATTATTCCAATGTGGTTAGGTCTAAGTAAGATTTTACTAAAATTAAATTATCCGATAGAATGTATTGGAATAATTACGATATATAATATGTTATTGTTGGTATTAGATGTTTTTCCATGGTTTGATCCATATTTTCCACCAAGTTTCGCGGTTGAATTGTTATTATTAATTCCGGTATATTATAATTCGTTAAAATATAATAATGATTTAAATCATGATGGGATTAAAGGTATTCTTATATGTTCGGGATCAGGAATTATATGGGCTATAACCGAGATGTATTGTACAAAATATTTTATATTTGGACATGTAATATGGCATATAGGTATTAGTACAGGATTATGTTATATAATTACGTATTTTAATAATTTACCATATAATTACAAATCTATATAACATTTAATTTTTTTGTAAAAAACTGAAAATTATCATTCCAACACTTGTGATAAAGGCTAGTATTGGTGTAATTGGAAAATTTTTATTAATACCACCAAATAACGTATTGCCAAATTCGGTTTTATATTTTCCATTAAAATGTAATATTATTAGAGATAAATTTACTAGTGTTAATATTCCGAAAAAGAAATAATTAGTGATTGCTGCAGATTTTTCAACATCTTTTATTAATAATGCAAAAATAGAAGCTAACGCGATTGCAACGATTGCTATAATAGGGCTTTGTGTATGTTCATTAATGGTTCCGAAGTATTCTAATTTAGGATAATATTTACTAATACCATAAAGCATTCTAGATCCACCAAGAATACTTATTAAAATTGTATTTGAAATAGAAATTAAAGCAATAATTCCATATATATAATACATTTTTTCTCCAAAAAGAAATTTTGCAATATCTGCAATAGGTGTAATTGAATTAGTAATATGTTTATGATTAAAAATATTAGTTATAATGAATGAAACTAATGTATATAAAATTATTGCTGTTGCAACAGCAGCAATTAATGCACGTGGGATATCGGTTTTTGGATTTTTGGCTTCTTCAGTTAATTTAACTGTTGTTTCAAACCCCCCATAAGCAAACATTGCAATAAATGTAGCATATGAAATTCCTTTAAAATTATTTAATAATTCTGTTGGATTTTTACTAGTCAAATTTTTATTGGTTGAATTTTTGTTAGAATTTATATAAAAAAACCCTCCGACAATAATTAAAATTAAAGCTGCAGTTTCTATAAATGTAGAGAACAAATTATAGTTGGTTGATGCTTTAATTCCAATAATATTAATTCCAGCAAATATAACGATTATCAAGAAAGCAGCCAATGATTTATTAAATCCAATAAATTTTTGTATATACTCACCAATTCCTAATGCAACAGTACTAGTTGTAAAAACACCGATTAAAAGAAGACAAATAGACGATATTAATCCCATAGGTTTACCTAAAGTGCTACTTATATAATCATATTCACCGCTATTTTTATCAAAAACGGATGATAATTCAATATAACTAATTATGCTTAAAATAGATAAAATACCTGCCAATAAAAATGATATCCATGTATGATTTTTAGCATATTTTGCACTTTTTCCAATCAAAACAAATATACCAGCCCCAATAATATACCCCAATGACATAAAATAAATATCCGTAAAATTTAATGTTTTAGCTAATTGAGTTGATTTTTCCATTTATCGTATTAATATATATAAATATTTAAAAAATGATAAATATTTATAAAAATGATAAATATTTATATATATATATGAAGCTAATTTTTCGCACCGCAACATTTTTTAACTAGTTTATAAGTTCCCATAGCACACAAGGATATTAATCCAATACTACCAGAAATCCATAAATTACGTTTTCCTTCTGATGTGTCAATATCATGAATATTTATAGTGTGATTTCCAATAGTTTCTGTTCTATTTGGATTATTTAAATATATTAGAAGAGCTCCATCAGCACATACGTAACCAAATAAAAGATAAGATAATAAATACCACACATTATTACAACATTTAACATAGCATGGTTTTTTTGGAATAATTAATTTGTGAGAAGGATTTATTAAATGGGCATCATAACCTGTATCGGTAACTGACATATATATATATAATTGATCTACTTTTAAAATAATATATAATAAATTAATATTTATTATATAATTCTGAAAATATTAAAAAAAAATTTAAAAATTGAAAATAAAATATCTTAAAAATAAATTTATATTATTAATTAAGATATTAATGGGTTACTTAGAATTAATTGTGGGACCTATGTTTTCAGGTAAAACAACTAGACTAATTGAACGATATAATGAAATATCAAAAACAGAAAAATGTTTAGTAATTAACAGTCATTTAGATACAAGGTATGGGCAAAAAAAATTAGTAAGCCATGACGGATTATCAATTGATTGTGTTAATATAGAAATTTTTGATGAATTAAGTAATTCAGAACATCAAAAAAGATTTGTGGACGCAACATATATATTTATTAATGAAGCGCAATTTTTCAGTAATTTAAAATTATGGACCATGCACGTACTAGATATTATGAGGAAAAATGTGATATTGTGCGGATTAGATTTGGATTATAAGAAAGAACAATTTGGTGAATTATTAGATTTGAAATGTAGAGCAAATAAGTTTATTCAATTAACGGGAAAATGTAATAATTGTTCAAATCCGTCTATGTATACTCATCGCATATCTGAAGAAGAACAACAACTAGTAATAGGTGTAACAAATTACATTCCAGTATGTGAAGAATGTTATAATAAATATGAGAATGTTAAGAAATTGTTGAACAATTAAATACTTATTATTTTATAATTTAAATGGTGTTCTAACATTATAATCATTCATTTCATTTCTTATTTGATTTATTTCAATTGCAAAAGATACATTAAAATTTTGAAAATCTACTAACATACCATTATGATATCTAAATTTAACCTTTAGTTTAGCAATTTTGTCTATTGGTGGTTGATAATAGCTAATATTTTCTAAATATCCGTCATTAATTAAACATTGATTATATGGAGATGGAACAATTGGTATTTTAGCAAATGCAGAATTAACAATTCCCGAATTTGAATTGTTGTATTTATAATATAAAAATGGTTTTAATTCATCACATTTATTATATTTTTCCATTTCAATATATATAAATTGGTGGTTTTCTAAATCAGAAGGTGTTAATGATTTAATTATTTGTGCAGTTACAGAATTAGTAATCCATGGTCCCGATAATTCATGGTCAAAATCTACATCTTTAGTGGTAATTCCAGCATTATCATTAACAGATGAAGATATATATGTTTTTTTTTCGAAACCTAACATAAATCCTAATCCCCATTTACTATGTTGATCATAAATATTAATTTTATAAGTATCTTTAAATGTATCATTGGGACAATTATTATAATTAATTTGTTCATTGAATATTAATTTAAAAGATGAAGTAGGATGTCCAAAATAAAATTTTTTATTTATATCATTATATTTAACGATAAAATCATTATCTCCCGTTTCAGATTTAATTAATTTTTCTAATGCATTTCTTATATTATTGTGGTCATAATAACCATCCGTTAATGTTATAGTATGTTTAGTACTCGCAATTTCGATAATAAATTTATTGGTTTGTAAACGTTCACTAATGTTAAAAAAAAAACTGGGCAATTGAATATTTAATAAACGTAACGATTCAACATTATTATAATTTTCTGGACAATTAATTTCAAATTCAGAAGAATTTTGCCATTTATTAATGTCTCTATCGTTACTGTCTATGAATAATATTTTTCTATCTAAAGTAAAAGTGTGGTTTTTATGAATTAATGGATGATTTATATTCATAATTTATAATATATTAATATTATTAATATTATTAATATTATTATTAATATTATTAATAATACAAATTAATAATACAAATTAATAATACTAATTTTATTTATATAATATAATTAGTATAAAATGAGCAACATGGACCATAGTGTAAAAAACATATTAAATAAAGAAGGTATATTTGGATTTGGTTTGAGTCATAATGATAATTTAGATTTGTTAAATATAGTAGTATTAGCGTGTACAGGTATAATTATAAAAATGTTTTTTCAAGAAAATTATACAAAAATAGGAAATGTTGGTCCAGCATCAACAACCATATGGGGTTACGGATTAACGGCTATAGCATTATTAATTATGATATTCATGTCCTTATATTTTATAGATAATGGCAAGAAGTCAAATAAATTTGGTTTATTAGAAAATAAATCGGATATATTTACATATTTAAAATTATTGGTAAGTGATACATTACCTATAGTTATAACATTTGGTTTAATTGTTTATATAATTACATTAAATTTTATCTATTTTACAAGAATTAATTCTAATAAATTAACAGATAGTTATCATACTTATTCATTAATTTCATCGATATTATTGATAATACAATTAGGATTGATATTCAAATTTTTATATGGTTATTTAGATAAAAATAAAAGACCCAAAGATAATATATTAATAAAAAGCGCCAGTTACATTTTAGGAGTTATAAATTTCTTATTTATATTCATAATTCATATTTTATTAGCGTTTTTTTCTACTGATGGATAGAAATCTATAAATTTATTAATTAAAATAAATTTAAAAGTAACTCCATAATTTTCTTTAGTTTCCCATATTCCGGATATTTTTACAATAAAAAAACTATTATTCTCTTTAACGTTTGTATTCAAATTTTTTGCGTAATTAATTTCATCTATAACAATATCGTTGTTACTAAATTTAAAACAATTATTTTCTAATATTTCTTTAATTTTATAAACTTTATTTTTATTGGTATTTAATAATTTTAATATTTGATATTCTAGATTAATTATTTTATCAATTGTTTCTTTATTATTATAGTCAAAATATATTTTATCTCTATTGATTTTAATATTTCTTAAATTAAATAATGCAAATACACCATTTAGACTTAAAAAATTATTAGAATAAATTAATTTATAAAAAAAACTGTGTTGAATAATACTATTTTTAATTGGATCGCAAAAAATTATATTATTAAAATCCATATCTATAATATTTTCAGCGATCATTATATTATTATTATTTTTATACTTTTAATATATTTAAAAATAATAAATGTATAATAGTTATTAGATGATATGATATTAGCAAAAAATAGTTATAGATTATTATTAGATAATTGTACCATAAATAATAAATATGCAGAATTTATAAATAATTTATCAGATAACTTAGATGATAATAAAAATTTAATATTATATGGACCATCCGGAAGCGGTAAATATAGTGAAGCATTAAAAATTATAGAAAAATATAGCCCAAGTAATTTAAAATATGAAAAAAAAATAGTAATTAATACAGTAAAAACAGATTATATAGTAAAAATAAGTGATATACATTATGAAGTAGATATAGAAAATTTATCATGTAATTCGAAGTCAATATGGATTGATATTTTCAATAATATAGTGGATGTTATACAGTATTCTACAGATAAAAAAGGTATTATTTTATGTAAAAATTTTCATACAATTAATAATGAATTATTAGATATATTTTATAGTTATATGCAAAAAAATATAAATAGTAAAGTTAAAATAAAATATATTATAATAACAGACCATATAAGCTTTATACCTGATAATATATTGAATATTTCAAAAATATTATATTATTCCAAATTTAGTCATAATAATTATATCAAAATATCTAATACGAATAATAAAAAGTTTTTAACAAAAAATAAAGATAATAGTATTATATACAATAATATAAGTAATATAAATATATTAAAATATATTGATCTCAATGATGATAATTTTTATATATTAAATGTTCAAATATCTATATGTGATTATTTAATTAAAATAATTATTTCAAAAAATGTTGATTTAATTAAAATAAGAAATGTTTTATATGATATATTAATACTAAATTTAGATATATATGAGTGTATTTATTATATTTTGGAAAAATTAATAGAACAAAAACATTTAAGACATAAAGAAAATAATATTAATAATTTATTATTAAAGACGTTATATTTTTGTAAATATTATAATAATAATTATAGACCCATATATCATTTAGAAAGTTATATATTATATTTAATAAAAGAAATAAATGAATATTAATAAATCATTGGACATTTTAAATCTTAATGATAAATATAATTTATATAATATAAATTATTTAACGGTACATGAAATTAAAAAAGCATATCATGTATTAGCATTAAATTATCATCCAGATAAAAATAATGAATTAGGTTCAAAAGCAAAGTTTATACAAGCACAAGAAGCGCATAATTTTTTACAAAACTATAAAAAAATAGAGAATAACATTAATTTAGAAGCTGAATCAAATATTGATGATGAATTATCATATTCTGATTTAATATCAGATTTTATTAAAATGATTTTAAAAAATGAATATAACGAAATTTACATTAATGAATTTCAAAATAATTGCATAGAATACAGTTATAAAATATTAGAAAAACTAAAGGTGAATATTTTGGAGGAAATTTATGTGTTTCTTATTAATTTAAATTCAAATAATATATATAATATTAATATATCAGATAAAACATTTTCTATATTAAAAGAAATTATCAAAAATAAGTTGAAAGATTTCAATATTTATATTTTGAATCCTGATTTAAATAATTTATTCAATAGTGATGTTTACAAATTGGAAATTATAAAAAAAGATATATCATTAAATGAAGTAAATGAAGAAAATAAAGATATAATATATGCACCTTTATGGCATAATGAATTAGAATATGAAAACAATATAATAAAAATAGAAGCAACGTTACCGAAAAATATTTTAATAGATAATAATAATAACATACATTACAATTATTATAGCAGTTTTACAGATATAATAAATTTACTTACCAATGATCTTAGTAATTCTGTTATTGAAATAATAATAGATAAATTGAATTTAACCATACCAATTCAGGAATTATATATAAAAAATTATCAAACATATATATTCAAAAATATAGGTATACCATTAATTAATACATGCGATATATTTGACAATAGTAAAAAAAGTTCAATAATTATTCATGTTAATTTACATACATAAAAAAATATTATAAAAAAAATATTATAATATTTATTTATCAAATAGTTAATCAGTTAACATGTTTTTTTGTTTTTAGTTTATAGTTTATATTTACTCATCGGTTGTCGATTTTTTCTTTACAACACGTTTCTTTTTTGGTGCATCTTCAGTTGTTACTGTTTTAGCCGTAATTTCGGCTTTTACTTCTTCCTGAACACTTGAACTAGGTGGTCCGGATACCTGACTATCATCATCATCACTATCGTCTACCTTTGTATCATGCGTTTTTGTAACCAGATCAGAAATTTCATCTTCATCAACACTGTTTGAATGCATTTGTTCTTTTTCTTTATTACTAAGAGTAATATGACATTTACCACTAAGTGTTACTCGCGGTTTTACAACTGCCTGAAATAGTTTCCATGTTACTCCAAATTTACCATTAGCAACCCAGATACCACCACATTGAATAATAGTAGCAACATTAGAACCTTTCACAATAAGACTACCAATATCAGTATCATTTTCATCTGTAGGAAATAACAGAACCCTATCGTCGTTATACAGTTCAACATTCTTATGTTCTCCTTCCCAAAAAGGAATCTTTACTTTTAGTGTTGGTGACCGAGAATAATCAGGTTCGCCCGTTTCCTTATCCTTAGGATATTTTAGCATAGGACTCCATAGAGCATCAATCGCATCTGGCGTCGTCTTTGCCTTATTTAACCAATCCTTTGAATTACTAATTGCATCAGCTTTAAGTTTTAGCTCTAGAGCCTGCATATTTTTTAGAAAAGTAATACAATCGGGGTTATTATATTCGTCGTTGGGAAACTGTAGAGCCATATCATATGATTGAACTTCTCCCGTCTTTTCATCCGTATATGTATTTACTCCCCAAGTAAGCATAAGAGGTGTACTCATATAAAATGATTTCTTGTTTGTTTTATTTAGAATACCAATTTGTTTACGACCATTGGCATTAACCCTTGCCTTTGTATATACATAATCATTTTCAACATTAAATTCAATACCAGATACGATAGATGCCATAATAGTTAGTGTAATAAAATAAGTATTTTATTTTTAAATCAATTTTTTTTATTTTTTAAAAATTTATTAAAAATATTATCAATAAATTTATTTATATATACTACGGTATTATATCATATAATAAGTAAAATATTATATGATAATTTATA
>TARA_B110001450_G_scaffold85995_1_pt1 | contig 13628 bp, 12 predicted proteins | sample TARA_B110001450 | Tara Oceans TARA_B110001450 (sample SAMEA4396538) | marine metagenome | biome: Polar Biome; feature: [SRF] surface water layer (ENVO:00010504); material: water (ENVO:00002006), including particulate matter (ENVO:01000060) such as... | depth 5 m | reverse complement strand
AAAGTTTCAAAATTATAATAAACACTGTATCCAGATTTTTTATAAAACCTCAAAACACTATCGTTAGAATCTGCGTCCGTTGTTAATGTTATGGTATTAATACCTTTTTTTCTAACTTGGTTTTCAAATTTAACTAATAAATTTTGTCCAATTCCAAAACCATTTTGATTAGGTGACACACCAATTGAAAGCAATTCTGCATAATTACCTTTATCATCCTTATCATTATTTTTTGCTAAATTTTTATATAACCTAATTAAAGCTATTGGCTTAGTAAGCAGTAAAAGTATAGCTTGATAAGAATATTCCAATAAATTTGAGAAAATTAACCTTTTATTAAACCCTGCAGAATTAAAACATCCAACAGCAAACCCTAACAACTTTTTATCATCTTGATGAATGGCACATATAGAAATAGCTTCTTTACTTTTCGCACAGCTTCTGTAATAAGTTTTAAGAAACGAATGTCCCAAAGTTGTTAGGAAAAAATTTGGAAAAGATTTTAGATGAATTTTGGCAATTTGATTAGAGTCTGAAACCTTTGATTTTCTATAGCTTATCATATTTATTCTAAAATAGCCTTAACTAATTGCTTTAAATTATTTTTCTTTGATAAATTCTCCATTGCAAAATTAAAACCATTTTCACCTTTTAATTCTAATTCTGATTTTTTAGTTAAAGAAGCTTCTTTCATTGCATCTATCAACATATTTATATTCTCAGGTTCTATAACCCAACCTGCCTTAGCTTCATTTATTACTCTTGCAGAATCACTATCCATATCTACTGATGCTATGATGGGTTTTTTGGAAAACATATAAGCTGGGAGTTTTGACGGTATTGAACTTGAAGCTGCACCTTTTTTAATTGGCAGTAACATGACATCGGCAGATCCTTGAATTTCAGGAACCATGCCGTCTGGCACATCAACAAAATTAACTCTCTCTATTTTTCTTAAAGATACTAAATTCTCTAGTTCAATTCTTTTTGATCCCGAGCCCGCTATTACAAGCCTACATTTTCCTATATTAGCTTTACTAAAACTGTCGATTAGTAAATCAACTCCAGCAACTGGACCTATGTTACCCATGTACATAAAAGTGAATAGTCTTTGCTCGACAGAATTATTGTTTTTTATTTCTTCATAATTTATAAACGCTTCTTCATCTTGCCAGTTTTTAACTACTTTAATTTTCTTTAAAGATATCTGTCTTGAATTAGCAAGATGCTTTTTCATTTTTTCAGAAATAGCTATAATTTTTTTTGATTTTTTAAGTATTATTTTATCAATAGGTTTAAAGATCAAATTAAATAAAAAACCTAGTATTGGTATTTTAATAGATAGTGATTCGGGATACACATCTTGGATATGAGTTATTATTGGAATACCAAATTTATTAGCTTCTTTGACAGTTAAATATTGAGCAAAAATCGGCCATGAGTTCATATAAATTAGATCAATATTATCTCTATTTTCTTTAATATATTTGGAACAAGCTAAACCAAAACTATAACTTTCTTTAAAACGTCCATAAACATTAGATTCTGGGCATGTATATGAATCTAAATTAATTAGCGAATAAGATTTATTAATATCTTTTTCATTTAATTTAAAACCAAAAGGTCTAGTAGGTTTTGGAGATATTACGGATACTGTATTTGTTTTTGATAACTCGTGTGCCAAGTCCTCTGATAGTTTAGCTGAAACTACTGGTTCTGGTGAAAAAACGGCTGTTACTATTAGTATTTTCAATTTGAAATTATTTGAAAAGCAAAATGCTTGTTTTTAGCATGCAAAAAACTTTTGCATTCAATTATTTATTTAATTAGTATTATCTTTAATTTTTTCTGCAGGATTTCCACAGATAATAGAATTAGATTTAAATTTACCCGAGACTACACTGCCAGCTCCAACAATTGAATTATGTCCAATAATTGTTCCTTTCAAAATAATAGTATTCATTCCTATGAAACAGTTATTGCCAATAGATATTTCTCTTTTCTTTATATCTTCAGGGTTATTAAGAATTCTTTTATTAGAGTTAAGAGGATGAAAATCATTATCTATTATCTTACAATTAGCACCAATCATAGTATTATTCCCAATTGAAATTTTAGACATAGCATAAATAGTGGCACCTGAAATACCTACATTTTTACCAATATTTATAATTCCTCCATATCTCGAAATAATTATTGTTTTTTGATAAAGACCAAGTAAATTGGAGAAAAAACCGCTATTAATAGATGTATTATCTCCAATTATAATTCTACTTTTTTTAAAATTATAAATTATGGTAAATCCATTAAACTTGACTTTGTTATAAAATTTAATTTTATATTTTAAGTAACATAAATAAAGAATATATTTTCTTAACATAGTATCTATAATTTATAGGTTTTTAGTTAAATTGGATCTATAATGTCTTAATTGTAATGATGTTTTTAAAAAATATATTGGATAAGATTTGAAATATTTTCTTTTTTTTAGACATCTTTGTATTCAATTTAGCATATTTATCAATTTTCAAATTATAACTTTCAATCTGTCCAATATATGAACTATAGAGCTCTGATAAAACTTTATTTAAAGTAAAAAATGCTAAACCATCATTTACATTCCACTTGTTGTCATCTATTTTAACTAATGAAGAAAAATGATAAATAATTAATGGACTTTCGTTTACAAAAAAAATATTTTCTTTATGTTTAATTTTATAATTAATTGCGTTCCAAGGAGCTACATTAACTCCTATATTTTCAATTTCTTTAAATTTATTTTTAAATAATTCTGGCCATTCATTCAAAAAAATTTGATCCGAAAAGAAAGATAATGGATAACCCTCTTTATTTGGGTACCATTCATCACAACTACGTTTCCAGTGTTCTAAACATTTTCTACCTACAACATCATTCTTAAATAGATTAACTCCAACATTGAATATTCCAAAATCATTTGAAAACAAGTTATATAATTTAGTATGTCTGTGAGAGCAAGCAGCTATAGAGTAATTTTCAAATTCTTTATATAAAACATCTAAATCTCCATAAACATAAATATCTGAATCTAAATATAGTAAATTTTCAAATTCAGGGTGTCTATCCAATACCATTATGCAAAGGTTTGGAGTAATAGAAAAGTAAAACTCTTTCCTGTTTGCAAATCTACTTTGGTCAATATTGAAAAAAGAAATGTAATCTTCAAGTTTAATTAAAGTAAGTGAATCATATTTATTTTTCAAAAAATTATATGTATTTGTATCTAAACACAAAACCACTAATTGTACATTGTCGTTATTATTATAAATTGAATCAATTAAAGCTAATCCTCTAGGCAAATAATTTTCATCAAAATAAGTGCAAATCAGTTTTTTTTTATTCATTTAAAACTTATTTAAAACAGCACAAACTCTTTCAACGTCTTCAACTTTAGTTGCATAAGAAATAGGCAAACTTAGGGTCGTCTTATGAATTTCCTCAGAAATTGGATAATTATTATTAAAGTATCCTTCTAGTGCTTTTTGTTTATTTGGTGCTACAGGATAATGAATTTCAGTCGAGATACCATTATCATATAAGTGTTTTTTTAATAAATCTCTCCTTTCATGTCGAATATTGAAAATATGATACACATCAAAGTAATCATCATGCACAATAGGCTTAATGAAATTATTTGAAATATTTTTTAAATATAAGTCAGCAAGTGATCTCTTGTGTGCTGTAATCTTATTTATTTTTTTTAATTTGATATTTAAAAACATGGCTTGTACCTCATCTAGTCTAGAATTAAATCCCTTTAAATCATTATAGTATTTAGTCTTGCTACCATAGTTTCGCAAAGTTCTAATTTGTTGATAATTAGATTCTAATTTCATAGTTAAGGCTCCTGCATCACCAAGAGCACCAAGGTTTTTAGTTGGGTAGAAGCTAAATGCCCCAAAATCTCCAAAATTCCCAACATTTTTACCTTTAAAGCTCGAACCATGGGCTTGAGCACAATCTTCAATTATTGGTATTGAATATTTATTTGCAATTGCACAAATTTTATCCATCTCACATGATTTCCCATATAGATGCACAACAATTATTGCTTTGGTTTTATTCGTTATTTTCGCATCAATCAAATCAGGATCAATATTATAAGTCTTAATATCTGGCTCCACCATTACCGGAATATGTCCGTTATTAATTATTGCTAAAATTGTTGCTATATAAGTATTTGAAGGAACAATAATTTCACTCCCTTTATCCAAATTCAGTGAGTTAATGGCTAAATGTAGTGCATCTAGTCCTGATGCCAAGCCAACAGTGAAATTTGAATTATTGAAGGTAGAAAAATTTTCCTCAAAAGTTTTAACAGTTTCTCCTAAAATATACCATCCTGAGTTTAAAAAATCTTCAAATTTTTCTTTAAACTCAGGAAAAAACTCTTTATTTAATTCCTTTAAATTTTCGTAAAATATTGGTTTAATATTGCTCATATATATAATCTTTAGGGTCGTAGTTCTCTGAGGCTAAAACCATTAATACTGCATCTTTACTAAAATTGTACATTGTATGATAATCTTCTGGGTTTATTAATAAACAATCTGAACGAGAAGATAATGTATACTCTAAAATCTCCTCACCTTTGGCACTTTGACATGAAATAGTACAACTACCACTTACACAAACAGCTGCCTGAATTGTTTTTTTATGCCTATGATTCCCTCTTATTGAATCATCTAGATTATAAATATAATACACTCTTTTAATACTAAAGGGTAATATCTTTTCAATTACAGTAAGAGAGCCCCTATTTTCTACTATGGAATTTAATTTTAGAATTTTAGACATATTTTTTTATTAATTTGAATGTTTTTGTAGAGTAATTTATTGCTTCAATAAATCCGTTAACCATATGTTTTGGAGTTGCATTAGACATATAATATTCCTTAGCATTTCTCCCCATTTCAATGTATTCTTGCTTATTTAAAAAAGAATTAGATATTATATCGACTAGCTCTGCCTGACTATTATATAAAATACCGTTGGAGTTATTAATAATATTGAGTCTTTCTCCACCTGTAATTGCATTTTTCCTTGTAACAAAAGGGACTCCGTATCCCATACTCTTAAGAACAGAAAGACCTGCTTGGTTTGGAGATATACACAATAAAGATTTTGTAAATAATTTTGAAATTTGCACTTCATCATAAATTGGACCTAATAGGAATATACTATTTGTTAATTTCTTTTCTTTAATGAAAAGTTTAATATTTGAATATTCTTCTCCTTTACCAACTATATTTAATGTGAAAAAATCTTTTGTATTAATGTTTTTTTTTGCCAAAACATATGCTTCTATTAATTCATATATCATTTTCTCCTTATATAGAGAACCTATAAATAATATACTGTTTATATGGTTTATTTGTTTTGGTCCATTCTCTAAAACATCTACTGTATTGTGCGCAACAAAAATCTTTTCCTCGTTGATTATTCCACGCCAAAAGGGTATTGGCTGTTGCATATAAAAAATCACGGAATCGAAACTGTTCAATAACTTACCATATAATAAATCTATTGCTCCTTTTTTTGCAGTAAGAGAGTATAATCGTTTATATGAAGCTCTTAATCCAATAGTCCATGGAATTAATTTTGTATTAGTCCTAAATAATAATAATGCCCAAAAGGACAGATAATGCAAATCAGCCATGAAAATTACAACATCAAAAGAATTACATAATTTTCTAAAATTATTTTTAATAATTATAAAATTATAGAAATTAAAATACTCTAATTTAACTGTTTTAAAAGGTAGGTCCTTTTCAGATTCGTTGGCTATCGTGTAAGCTAAGGTTAGTTCTACTTTTCTTGATAATAGTTTATAGACTGGAATATTATAAGACGAAATATGACTTTGTAAAATTAATACTTTCATACTCTCGAAGATTATTTAAATGTTTTTTGCTGATTTCCTGATAATAAAAGAGTTAGTAAAATCAAACAATTAAGTGGTGGATCGGAATAAAAAGCTCCTGATGTTAACGATAATAAAAAATATTGTAACATAACAAGGCCAATCCAATAATGCTGATTAATTTTAATTTTAATTTTAAAATTATAAAACCCTTTATAAACACAATACAAAAAAACAGCTAGACCAATTATACCAAAACCTAATAAAATATCTAAGAATAAGCTATGTGCATAACCTGGATAGGTTCCATTCCCTAGTCGTGCAAACTGTGAACCTAAAATTGGAGATTCTAAGATCGTATCAATAAACCATGCATATGTTTCTTGTCGAGCTAAGAGAGACATATCATCACCTGATAATCCTTCAGAAAATCTTTTACCTAACAATGGAGATGCAAATGAAATCAATGTAATAAATTGATTAATCAACAAGAAAAACAAGATTGAAAAGAAGGAATAAAAAAAGATTCCTTTCTTTTTTTTAATTGAATACCATATAAAAATTATTATAAAAAAACCGACAATAGGTCCTCTACTTCCTGTCTTTAAGGCTAGAAATAAACCTAAGAAACAATAAATTAAATTTAAAACATAACTAAATTTATTTTTAATTTTGCCCTCAATTATTTTGTAAATAATTAACAAAGATAATGTAACTCCAGACATAGCAAAAGTAATTGGATCGAGTGCTGAGTTACCAGTTTCCCTATAACCTTCATCTAATTTTTGAAGAGAAAATAAAAGAGACGGGATTAATATAATTACACAACCAGCGAAAAGTAATTTTAGACTATAGTCAAAATCAATTTTTTTTAAACTTTTATAAATAGATATCATAGGAATAAAACAACCTGCAACTGCAATAAGCCAAATCTTAATTTTATAATTAGATTGAACAAAAAAATCAGACCTCACTTCCATATCATAAAACATTCTCAATAAAACAATAAACCAAAATAAAAAAAATAAAAGAACAGGGAATGTTAATTTAATTTTTGATTTCAAATTAATTAGTATGACAAACAATGATAGAAATAAAGAAAATGCTCTGTAAGGAATTGTGATTATCTGTGATGCCCCAATTTGGTTGGATGTAAATGGCATCAAAAAAGAAACAAAAAAAGTATAACCAATAATTATATTTACTAAATTTAAATTAGTAATATAAAAATTTAATTTATTATTATTCATCTACTATTTTTTTAAACAAGTGTAACCACTGAGTCCCTATAGTATTTATCGAAAACCTATTTGCATTATTTTGAAGTTCTAAATTATAGATATCAGAATTCTTATCATAATTTTCAATTAAATATTGAAGATTATCGATATAAGAAGTGATGTCAAGTGGTTTTATTAAAACTCCATTTATATTGTTTTTTATAATATCTTTAGCACTTGCAAAGCTGTTGAATAAAATTGGGAAAACATTATAATTTTGAGCTTCTGAAATAACTAAAGGAAGTCCTTCATAACTCGATGTCATGCAAAAAATCTTAGCTCTTTTATAATAGGGTTTAGGATCTTGGTGTCCAACAAAAAAGACTCTTTCTAAATTCATTTTGTTTGCTCTTTTTTTTAAGTAATCTAAATCAGGGCCATTACCAATTATATTTAATTTCCAATCAGGAAATTTCTCAAACAGTTCTTTCCAAATCTTCAACAATATATCTAATCTTTTTTGAGTTATATTTATTCTGCCAACAAATAATAATTCATTTTCTTTTTTAATGTCATACTTATTTTTATTAAAGGAGCATGGATTGTAAATACTTAAAACTTTTTCTTTAGTTGCGTTATTTACAAATAATTTAAACTGAGAAAAATAAGTATCTGATAAAAGAATAATTCTATCACTTAAATCATAAAGACGATTATATTTTTTTTTATACTTAAAAACATAAAGGGTCAGTAGTAATTTTTTAACAATATTAGTATTCAAAAAAGGGATTAAAGATAATGGTATAAAATTAAATATTTTTTTATTTGAATTTGTAAAGCTATCTACATTACCAAGTAAAGAATTATGAATTACAGATAAAATTTTTACATTATGAATTTCTTTTACTGCATAACATAATTCAGACATCATTCCTCCTAATGCAGCCTGATTTATAATTATATTAATTTCATTTGTAATTACAACATCATTAATGTAATCTTTATTTATGTCCGAGTTTACTTCCTCGTTTGGCAAGAAATAATGATTCTTATGTTGAGAAATACTTGTTTTCTCCAAAGACAAATAATAACATTTATTATTTTTAGATGAGAAAAAATTTGAAAGAACGGAGGTTACTTTTTGAACTCCTCCAGAATTAGCAATGATTTGTGAAGTGTAAACAAATAAAATATTCATCTATAAACTATTTAATTCAAATTTTAAATTATTGTAAAAATTTTCATCTGAGAATTTAGATGCGTTAACTAATGCTTGACCTGAAATTTTATTTCGTAAGGAGTGATCTGATATAAGTTTTTTCATATAAAAAATTAATTGTGAATTAATATCACCACTTCTACTTATTACAAAACCACTTTTATTGCTTATTGTTTCTTCCATACCCCCTGAATCCGTTATAATAACAGGCAATCCAGAAGCCTGTGCTTCAATAGATGTAAGACCAAAAGCTTCAGTTTCGATAGAAGGCAATACAGCTACATGAGAAATTTTATAGAAATTTTGTATTTCTTCATAGTTAATATAGCCGGTAAAAAATATTTTTTTCTCCGCGTTATTATTTAAAATATTCTTTTTTAAATTTTTTATCAACTTACTTTGTTTACTAATAGAATATTGAGCACCTCCTATAATTAAGAGTTTTATATTTTCATGTTGTTTGATCAACTCTAAAAAAGATTCCACTAAAAACCTAATTCCCTTTGATTCTTGTAATCTCCCAGTAAAAACAAAAACAATATCTTTTTTTTCAATTTTATAAGTTTCTAAAATTTCCTTTTGTTTTTTTAAATTATCATTATCTCTAAATTTTTTTATGTTTATTCCATTATAAACATAGCTAACCTTGCAACTTTTTGGTGCAATCTCTGAAACTCTATTTTGTATATATTTACTAACTCCTATAACTTTATCATGATGAAATAATACATCTTGATTGTTAAAATCATTATTCACGTAATCATTATGTAAATGTAAAATGATTGGAGCGCTAAATTTTTTTTTTATGTGCTTAGCATAAAATTGATTATTTGAAACTAAAATTAGGTCAGCTTTATTTAATATTGATTTGTTCTTTAAAACAGAACTTAAAAATTGATTTGTATAATTATTTTTAAATAATTTATTGATAACAAACTTGATTGTTCTTCCTAATATATATAAAAAACTTTTTTCATTAATTATCACAAAATTAACCATAGTATATTTTGATATCAAAGAACTATTAATACTTTTTTGTCCTATGGTAAAAATTGATATATTATAATCCGAATGGAATTCATTATGATCTAAAAAAGTTTGTGTTAACATCTCAGCTGCACCTCCTTGAATGGCTGGGACTGGTAGAGATCCGTTTGTTATAATCACTATGTTTTTTTTCATCAATAATTTACTATAAACATATAAGAATATCTTCAGTTTTGTGTCTGGCCGAAACAGCAATTTTTGTAGTTTTATTCAAATGACCTAGACCTATAAAAAATACAACATTATGAGATTTTTCAATGCTAACAACTTGTCTTAGCTTTAAATCTAATTCTTTCGATTTACTCCAATTTAATGAAACGGTCCCAATTCCTAAGAAAGTTAGTGCATAAATCAATGTCATTGCGAATAAACTAGAGTCAATATAGCCAGTATTTCTGTCTCCTGATCCTTGATAAGATTTAATGTCATAAGAAATCATTAATAGTTTGTCAATCTTATCAGCAAAACCTCTAGAACCTGATTGTAATTCTAAAACTTTTTCCATTTTTGATTTATCCTCAATTAGATAAACTCTTGAAGATTGTCTATTACATGTAGATGGTGATGATTGAGCTATTTTAATAGCCTCTTTAATATCCACTACATTAACTTGTTTGTCACTAAAATTCCTAACACTATTACGAATTTGACATAAGTCAACGAAATTTCCTTTTGATTTTTCAGTAAAAAGTTTTAAATCTAAGTCGTAATAGCCTCCATTTATTGAATTTTGTGGTGAATTTTCCCGCAAAAAATCTTGAATATAAGTAGTATCTATTTTGGTTTTAGAATGTATATCTACATAAGATATTAAAACCTTCAAAGCAGAATTATAATGTACACTAGAATTTGAATTAAATTTAGTTTTATAAATTTTCAAAAGTTGAATTAATTGTAAAATTCTCTCATTACCATATCCTAATCTAGTTTTTGGCATTATTAAACCTTTCTCAAGAACATGATAAAGAGAAATTATTTTTGATTGAAGTTGTGTTTTATCATCAGGAAATGTTTTTTTAATACTGTATTTTGAAAATCTTAAATAATCATATAAATAGGATTTAAAACTTTCTTTAAGAGCCCTCAGGTTCCTTAAAAATAAATCTAATTTTTTAGGTAAAAATTTAATCATGATTATTGAATTTTTCAATTGAGTCGAATAAGAATTTTTGTGAATGTTTAATTTTTTCTACCATTTTAGTATCGACATATGTGTAATCAATATTATTTTCCCAACATTCTTTTAGACTCTTATCTATTACCTGATTTGTTAACTTCAACTCTTCTAAAATAGTATTGACCTTTCTCTCTATAGTAAAATTCATTCTTAATGCAAAATTCTTCTTATACTTTATCGCAAATAATGTTCCATGGAAAGTACTTGTAAAAACATAGGATGCATATCGGTAATAACCCAGAAACTCTAAAGGGTCTAAGACCATTATATTTTCGTCGCACCAGTTATGTATGGTATTAAATCCAATAGAAATAATTTTTAGCGATTTATTTTTTGCAAAAGTTTTAATTTCTAAAATATCTTTATCTGTATATTTAAAAGCATAAACTAAAATATATTCTTGGGTAATATTAGGTTTAATTTCAAATTTTGAATAATCGTATATCAGACAAGGATCTAAAGTAATTACACCTTTTTGATTCATAACATCTAAAATGTTGATTGAATTTTGATCCCTAACTGAAATACAAGAGAAATTCTTAACACCATTTGTAACATACTCAGGAATAGGTTTATTTTTATCTGAATTACCCATACTAGCAGCATATGAAATTAAAAATTTGTCTTCTAATCCTTTTCCAAAGTAAATAGGATCCTTTCCAACAAAAGGTGTATCGTAATTCCACACGATGTCTGCCCCAACAATAACTATATCAAATTTATCAGTATTTATTTTTTTTATTTCTGTTGTCAGATTATCCATTAAAAATATTTTTTGAGCAGATCGAAACTTAAAAAATCTTTTTATGTTTATATAAGAGTAATGTACCTTTTTTTTGATAAATAAAGCTTTATATTCATTCAATAAGTGCCTCCTATTTCTATAATTAATAACGGTAACATCATAACCATTTTCAATTAGCAGATTGTATGTTGCAAAGGCTTGTAAATACCCCCCATGGTTAGTTACGGTAGGAAATGTTAAAAGTCCAATTCTCCTTTTCATAAATTAGTTTTAAAATTTAAATATAACATTGATTTGTTTTGTGTAATAAACATTTTTCTAGTTTTTTTATGAAATAAAAAGAATAAATTTGCGGAAAACAAAATTGATATTACAGTACTAAATGCTGCTCCATTAATTCCATATATTGGTATTAAATAAAGATTTAGTAAAATATTAATAATAAGTCCTATAACATTTCTCAATAAACTCAGTTTAGTGTAGTTTTCAACTACCATCCATTTACCATTAACATATCCCATACTTACAAATAGACCTGCTAGAGAAAGAATTTTCAATGGAGAGGAAGAGGCCATATATTCAATGCCAAATATAGATTTAATAATTAAGTCAGAAAATAAATAGATCGGGACGCAAAAAAATAGTGATGTAATAAAACAAGCAAAAAATAACTGCTTTAATCTATGTTCATACATTTGAAAAGTAAGCTTTTTTGCCTTTATTAGCATTGGAAACATAACGCTTGTAATTGTCATAGGGATAAAATACCAAGCTTCTGCAAGCTTCACACTTGTTGAATAGAATCCTAAATCAGTTAATGACAACATATCTTTAATCATGATTTGATCAAGCCTCATATACATTAAAATTGCTCCTGAAGAAATCATTAATGGCCATGAATCTTTCAATAAAAATACAGCAATTTTTTTATCAAATTTAAAAACATCAAAAACATGTACTTTGGTATGCTTCAGGTATAATATCAAATAGATAATGGAAAGGCTAACAATAATAATAGAATCTACTATTACAAAGTAAATCAAATTACATTGAAAATATATTAGTAATAATTTCAATATTATTACTGCTAATTTACTTCCTATAATAGATAAACTTATATTTTTTATTTTTACAATAGCCTGAAAATAATTAAAAAAAACATTAAAGGGCTCTTGTAATAAATTTAATGATGTTACAAAAATAATTAATTTTAATTCTATACTGTCATTGGAGTACGAACTTATTGTATTGATTATTAATACTACAATAAGTAATACTAAAAGTTTCATTACAAAAGAAGTTGTCACTATTATATTAGAATCTTTTGGATTTCTAACAATCTCTCTAACAACTATTCCATCTAAACCAAGACTTACTAAAAAAGAGAATATTGCAACATAACTTAGAGAATAACTTAAAAGTCCAAATTGTTCAGGGCCTAAATACCTAATTACTAAAACTCCAATTATTAAAGCGCTAACTAAGCTAAGTAGTTTTTCTATTAAAGTCCAACCTATATTTGTACTATATTTATTTTTTAATAATGAAAAATTCATTTTTATGATATTTAAATTATTCTATTTAAATAATTATAATATTCTGCTTTTGAATCACTAATAAGTTTTAAAATACTATCTTTTTTCATCCAACCAAAGTTATAGGCAATTTCTTCTAAGCAAGCTATCTTCAGACCAGTACGTTTTTCGACGGTTTTAACAAATTCAGTAGCTTCAGATAATGTTTCATGAGTTCCAGTATCTAACCATGCAAAACCTCTACTTAAGATTTTTAGTTTTAACTTATTAATGTTTAAATATTCATCATTTATAGATGTTATTTCTAATTCTCCTCTTTCTGAAGGTTTTACATTTTTTGCGATTTTTATAACTGAATTTGGATAAAAATATAAACCAACTATTGCGTAATTTGATTTTGGTTTTTGAGGTTTTTCTTCAACACTTAATACATTTTGATTTTCATCTATTTCTACAATACCGTAACGTTGCGGATCAGTAACGATATTTCCAAAAATTATTGCATTCTGATTTACTTTAACATCAGCTATTGCTTCATCTAATAAATTTTTAAACTCTGAACCATAGAATATATTGTCACCTAATATTAAACATACATCATCGTTTCCAATAAACTCTTCACCAATGACAAATGCTTGTGCTAAACCATCGGGACTAGGTTGCACTTTATAAGATATTTTTATACCTAACTGAGATCCATCTCCAAAAAGATTTTTAAAAGATGGTAGGTCTCGAGGTGTTGATATTATAAGTATGTCTTTGATTTCAGCCAGCATTAACACT
>TARA_B110001450_G_scaffold121684_1_pt1 | contig 13664 bp, 9 predicted proteins | sample TARA_B110001450 | Tara Oceans TARA_B110001450 (sample SAMEA4396538) | marine metagenome | biome: Polar Biome; feature: [SRF] surface water layer (ENVO:00010504); material: water (ENVO:00002006), including particulate matter (ENVO:01000060) such as... | depth 5 m | reverse complement strand
TTTGTTAATTAATTATGAATGTCTGATGCGATGTATGATCTAGTACAGTATTTGGTATGTTTTATTACCTTATTTTGATATGTAAAGTCGGGCCACATGGACGGCACAACTCAATCGCCTTTCCGATCCGGTTTAATTTTGATGATGCAGCGCCTCCTCCACCCGCAAATCCAGCTTGCGCAATGTCCGACTTAGCAACACGAACACTGCAACCACCAACAGCACCAATCCGCTTGCGCCGGCCACCGCCACAGGCGCCCCATAGTGTTCCGCGACCCAGGCCATGGGCAGCGTGCCCAATGGGGTGACGCTGAAAGACATCAGCATAAAGCTGGACACCCTGCCACGTACGTCATCCGGCACCAGTATCTGGATACTGGCATTGTTTACCGCGGTGAACACAGTGGTGCAAGCATTCGCTGCAAGCGCCAGCGGCACCGCCAATAGAAACCAGGGACTTAGCGCGAACGCAGCGAGAAATAATGCCAGACCTACAAGGGTCAGCGTCATTAAACGAAGACGTGCGTGTTGTTGAGGCAATCGTGCAACATAGATCGAACCCAACACCCCGCCGACACCGGAAATCGCATACAGCAGCCCGAGGCCTTGCGACCCGACGTCCCACACTGACTCGGTAAACACCACCAGTAGTTGCTGAAAGGGGGCGACCAGAAACAATGGTATGATGCCTAACAACAACAGCTGTAGCACCAAACGGTTGTCCCGCACATAACGTACGCCTTCCAGCAAGTCGGCCAATGCGTTCGTCGCTGCGACATCACGTGAAGTCTTGTTGCGCTTCACGGGAATGATCGCGATCAGGGACAGTAAATATAGTCCGACGCCTACCGCATAAGCTCCAGAAATACCCAGCGCAGCAACCAGAAAACCTGACAGCGTGGGACCGACAATACGCGTCGCTGAATTAGCGCCCATGGATAGCGCCAAAGCATTCTGTAAATCACGCTTGCCCACTGCATCGACCACCATGGCGGACTGCGCAGGCATTAACAGCGGCAGCACACTGCCGATGACTACCGCGCTTAGCAACAAGTGCCAGAGCTGCAACAGACCGCTTAGAAACAACAGCAGAACTATGGATTCGCTGCAGATCAACGCACCCGTACCGATAAGCAATAGCCGCCGACGTTCAATGCGGTCGGCGATCACACCGCCCCAGGGACCCACCAACAACATCGGCACCGCCACCGCGAAGTTCACCAGCCCTAGGCTAATAGCGCTGCCTGTCAACTCGTAGGTCAGCATCGACCGCACCAGCACCTGACCCTGCATGGTCAGAAAAAAAGCGGTTTGGCTGATAAATAACCAGCGAAAGGCTTGATTCTTTAAGGCTGAGAAGGCCTTGCCACGCGCCATTAGCGCACGGCCGGAAGGGCAGCAATCATGGTGTCACCAACGCCGCTACCCTGCTCCTGCGGCGCTTCAGAGCCCGTGCCACAATGGCATGACGATCCGCGCCCAGCGGGAAATTCCACATCAAAGGTAGTATTAGCAGGTTAATGAGTGCGGGCAAGACCAGTGTAAAAAAGGTTACCCACGGCGCGATCCCGGGGGCAGCCGCGGCGCCGGGTTTCATGTCGAAACCTATCAGCGATACCGCGACGGTAGCCAGAGCGATACCTACGCCGATGGCCAATTTCAAGCCCATCCCCATGACAGCATAATACATTCCGGCACGCTCACGACCACTGCGCAGCGTGTCCAGGTCCACCGCATCAGGAGTCATTGCCGCCGGCAGCACCAAGGCCCCGGCACTCCAAACTCCGGTAAATGCAACCACCACAAACGTGATGCCCGCCAGATAACCGGCATCGACGTTGTGGATCAGAATACTGCCGATAACCGCCGTAGTTGCTGCACCCAGAAATGAGACGCACAGCATCCTGTGCTTAGTATAACGGTTGGCCAATACCACCCACATCGGTACAGCCGCTACAGTAATAATCCCCTGCATCAGCATAAAACCCCAGGCCTGTGACTCCCTTAATCCCACAACATTGCGCATCCATGGGATAACCAAAGAAGCGAGTATGCCGAGACTCAGTAAAAACACGGTCATAGCAATGAGTACACGAACAAAGGGGCCATTGCGGAACACCTCCCTGAACCGGTAGCCGCTCTGCTCTTCGCTGTTGGGCTCTTCGCTGTGAGGTACGGTTTCCCTGACGGGTCTTTCCGGCAGCGAAAGCAGAGCCGGCAGCACTGAAAATACACACAGCACGCTGACAACGATAGCGAGAATTTGCAGCACGTCACGATTGCCTTCAACGCCGAACCATCCGGTTGCAACGAAGGGAATCAGAGTAACAGTGATATTACCGAGCTGACCGAATCCCTCCCGTATCCCGAACATGCGGGTACGGGTGGTGTAACTGTCCGTCAGTTCAGCACCCCAAGCGCCGTAGGGCAAACCGATCAGGGTAAAGGCAAGATAGAAAAATACGATCCAGAAGCCCAGTTCAAAATAGGAACTGCTGCTGCCGGGCACCAACAGAAACCAAAAGGCCAAAACGAAAAACGGCAGGCCGACGGCGATAAACGATTTGCGCCGACCAAACCGCGATCGAGTCCGGTCGGAAAGCATGCCGATAATCGGGTCGGTAATCACATCGGTGACCCGTGCCAACAAAATGAGTCCGCCGACCACCGCCGCGCTGAGGCCCAGGTCGCCACTGTAAAACTGGGGCACCAACAACGCCAGCGGCGTGCCCGCCATGGCCAGCGGCATGTTGACCGCGCCATAGGCGACCATATTCCCGGTTGTCAGGTCCTTCGCGTCGTCCGACATAGTATTATTCTCACGGTTAGTAACTGGGTTCACAAATGCGGCTATTCAGCCTCGGAATTGCGGTCCCCAAAGCGGCTCGTGCGCCGCATCGAGATGCTCTTCAACGCTGCACTCAGCATTCAACCGCAAAACCGGTCGCCCCTCTGCCCCTGCCTGAGGCCAATGCGGCAAACCCTCATGATTGGGATTGCCCGTGCGCGCGAACTGCACAATCGCAGTAGACCACTGCTGCGCCAGTTCTTTGGCAACCGGGTCATCGGCGTCGTAAAAAGGCGTCTGCGCGCCCTCGATGGCAAAATTATTCCAAGTAAAGGCGATCTCCGAGGCGTGAGTCGCGCCCAACTTTTCATCATACAATTTGGATGGGTATTCGAAACGATACAGCCAGCCACCCGGCCCGGCCTGGCTCGCCGACCGCGCCAACGTCGTCGTGGCCGACCGGAACATATCGGTCCAGATCGCTTCGGCTAGTTTCACCGGGTCCGCAGCGAGATGGGGAAACAGGCCCGCCATTCCGCCCACGTACGACTCAACATCAGGATTCACCATACTGGCTACGCCGCCCAGAGTGAGGGCAACGAACATCTCAGGGTCGATACCTATGAGCGTGCTGAATAGCGTGCCCTCATCTTTGTTGTAGCCCGCGATTACCGGCACACCAGCGGCCTTGCGTTCGGCCAGTGCCGCCCACGCGGAGCGTGTAACGACAACGCCATCGGGACCCGAAGCAAGATTGCCCCCAGACGCTGCCTTGGCTTGTGTTAACTCTTCACCGCTCATGGCCAACATGCGCTCGAGCAACTGATCCCGTTCCACGCCTAAATATTCTGAAAAAGTACCGGTAAGATCCTCGCGCGCACCCCAGCCCGCACTATGCGCAATGGCCCGGTGATACAAACCATCCGCTGCCGGCGTTGCCAACAGCATAGCAACCGACTGGCCGCCGGCTGACTCCCCGAAAATCGTGACACAGTGCGGGTCGCCGCCGTAGTCGGCGATATTATCCCGCACCCATTCCAGCCCCAGCACCTGATCGCGGATGCCATTCAACCCCGAGCCTTCATACTCAGGGCCGTAATCCGACAAATCGAAAAAGCCTTCATAACCGAGGCGATAATTAATTGAAACAACGACCACATCATGCGTCAGTGCCAGAGCTGTACCGTCACTATCGTTGCCGCTGCCCGTTTCAAAGGAACCCCCATGAATCCACACCAGCACCGGACGACGCCCGGTGGTTGCATCAGGCGTCCAGACATTCAGCATCAGGCAATCATGGCTGAAATCGCCGACCAAGGGTCCGAATGCTTCCGGCGATGGCGGCGCCCAAGCGCGGTTACCGAATTTCGTGGCATCCAGAGTCCCTTTCCAGGGGCCTGCCGGCTCCGGCGCGCGGAATCGGCGCGCTCCGTCTGTGGGCGCGCCGAAACGAATACCCATAAAAGACTGAATGCCGTGGGAGACGGTTCCCCGAATGTCACCCAGTCTGGTCTTAATAGTTGTCATAGTGCTGGTCCATTGAAAATGTAAAATGGTGAGATCAAAAGTCCACCGCCAATCGCACATTTAAAGTGCGTGGACGCATATTGTACCAAGTGTCGGCGCTGGCGTTATAAGCTACCGGCTCAGCCTGGTTTGACAGGTTGAGAACTGACACGCCCAGTTCGGGTCGGCTCGTTATCCCGGGAAATGCCAGCGAGGCAGACGCCGAGTACGTAATAACGTCATTCACACTGATATCACCTAGAAAACTGCCCGTCGTCGGACTCAACGGCCCTCCGGTATCCGTTTCAATGCCACGCATGACGATACGATCCGAATTGGGGTAGCGCCAGTGCGGAACAAAAAATAACTCCTGACCATAAGCTCCTATTTTGACACGGTGCTTTTATCTCGCTGATTAATCTGCTCATCAACACTCCTAGCTCAATCTAGTTATCTTTTATAGTAATCGCGTGTAAGGCTTCAACAGGACAAAGGTTATATGTGATGACACTGGTCGTCAATAGCTAATGTATGCTCCAAATCGGCCAGAAGCCTCTGTGAAGGTAAAGTCACGCATCCGCTATACGACTCATAGTTCAGTATTAACTAACTATTCCGCCTTAATCGCTATAATTAGAGGCCCTATGGCGAGCGCCTATAATTTGCAAATTGAGTAGAATCCCGTTAAGTGACAGCTCGCTGCACTCCACTTTATAGGACTACACTTTTCGTCTTATACTGCGTCTATAACCATGCCAGTACTGTATACTCTAGGAATGAATACACAATCAGTCAGAAAGAAACGCGTTTACGCAGGGCGCTCCCACGCCTCACGGGCTTCCGAGCGGCGATCAGCCTTCATCACTGCCGCACTGGATATAATCGGTACAGAAGGATATGCAGGCGCGACTGTACGTGCGCTATGCAAGCAGGCGGGCTTCACCGATCGTTACTTTTACGAGATGTTCGGCCATACAGAAAATTTATTACTGATCCTACACGATCAGGTAGCCGGCGAGTTGCTGGGCAGTCTGAAAGGCGCAATCAGCACCGCTGATCCCGACTTTAGTAAACGTGTCACCGCCGCCACAGCTGCCTTCTACCGATTTATCCGCGACGAGCGCAAGGCGCGGATACTAATGTTTGAAACGGTTGGCATAAGCGAAGAAATCACCGCTCACACTTTCCGTGCGCACGTCAAAATCGGTAGTGTCTTTGCAAGCGTCGCTCCTGACATCGTCGACGAGAACACTGCAGGTGAAGATGCTTTTTTACGGGATGGCAGCGAAGAGGTGATACTTTTCGGGATAGGGCTACTCGGCACGATCTCAATGCCAGCAGGAGCCTGGATTATGGGCACCAAGGAGCGGTCTGAAGCAGACATGATACGGACTGCCAGCTCAATGATGTTCGGTGCAATACAAAATTTCCGCACTGATCGGGACGGCACGAGAAAATAAGTTGTACCGGGTCAACCGCTTTATCAAACTACTTTTTGTTAGTTGCCTCAGTGAATTTACCGGGCCAAATTTATATTTAGCGTCGTGCGTGGCTTTCGGGGAGGCATAGGCCTCCCCTTAAACAGTGATCAAGGCACTAAAACCTGACCTGGAACTCTGCACCGTAAGTGCGCGGTGGTGTCAAATTTATGGTCCGCGAAGAGCGCGGCGCTGGACCCACGTTGGCGCCCGTGTATCCGTCCTTATCTAGAATGTTCTGCATAAAACCAATAACCCGAAAGCGATCATCTGCGCTGGTCCAGGTGGCGCGCGCATCAAACTGTTCAAAAGCTTTAGCCGTTGATCCTGGATTCTCGAATATTGAGTAGGCCGTGGCATCACGCCAGACATAGGTTGCCGCAAGTGTCAGATTGCCGCTAAAGAGGTCCACACCATACAAAGTTGTGACAGAGAATTTGTTGGGAGTTGAATTGGGTATATCGTTACCTTCAATATCCATTTCCAACTCGGCTGCCTCGTTATAAAAAAGTGAACTCTGCTCCCCTATTTTGGCATTCAAGTACGTGTAGTTCGCTAAAAGATTCAATCTGTCGGTGATGACGAAGGTGGACTCCAGTTCCAGCCCCCATGTCTTAGCCTCGTCCAAGTTCACAAATACTTCCCGGGTGCTTGCACACACAGGCGGCAGGCATACCCGCAGCGTAGTTTGCAGGTCTTGATAGTCGTACAGAAAAACAGCGCCATTCAAACGAATACGATCACCGAAGTCTTGTTTCATGCCGAACTCGTAGACGTTTACTGATTCTTCATCCACTGGGTCGGCGATGCCACCAAGATTGAAGCCACCCGACTTAAAGCCACGTGAAAAATTGAAATAGTAGAGGGCTTCGTCTGACGGTGCCCACTCCAAGCCAAGTGTGCCTGAAAATCCATCCCAAGTATCACTGGGTGAGCGTTCGGCTACACCCGTGACAGGGCTGATCGTAACGCCGGGTGTAGTGCCAAATGAAAACGCGGTCAGGTCGACTGCAGCCGTGGGTAGAAACGCACCGAGACCAAAGAAATTGGCGGTGTTGTTGTTATCCAGATTAAATAGTAAAAAACGCAGCCCCTCATCGCCGCTTTTTTCATCTCTCGTGTAGCGAAGGCCAAACTTACCACGCAGTACATCGCTGAAGTCGTAATCCAACTGCGCGAACACACCGTCAGAGTCCGTCTCCTGATCAGCCTCAAGCTGAAAGCTATAGCCACTAGGGTTGGGGGCGGCTGGCGCTAAGCAATTGAATTGAAAGAGAGCTGTCAGCTCTAACGCGCAAGGATTCATCACCTCAGGCTGATTAACCGGCGTCCGGGTAATCGGCATGCTCGATGACTCGTGATATTGATAAGCACCGACTATCCATTGCAGCGGACCCGGGCCATTAGATATGAAATTAATCTCGTTGGCGTAATAAGTGACATCTCTAGCAACGGCCTGGTCTATTTTGGTCGATGTAAACAGGGACCCAGGCGTGCCTTCGGGTACAGGCATGCCAGTAAACAGGGTCAATGGCGTCAGGTAATTGAAACCTGCGCGGTCAATACCGTCACCATCATTAATCAAAGACAGCTTAGAATCTGAGTAACCGCCGATATAAACCACGTTGAATGCATCCCCACTCCACTCCGCGCGGAAAATGGCTCTATCGAGATCTGTATCAGTTGTGGATTCAGTATCACCACGAAAATCACGATTGTCCGCAATCGCTGGATTTTCACCGACATAACCGTAGGCAGTTGGATTGGTATCTTCCAGGAAGCCGCCGGGGGCGAGGTCGTACGGCGCTAGCTCAACATTGTCCCTGTGATGAAAGGTATTCCGCTCATGCGTTACATGTAACCAAAGTTGTAAGGTGTCAGAAACATCCCACTCCAACTGTCCATCAAAGGTGGTACCACGTCCACGTCCACCCTCATCCGGACCACCACTGACGTTAGTATAGTAACCGTCTTGCTGATCAAAGTGAGAACCTGTCAGCCTGTAACGCACGCTGTCGCTTAACGGTCCGGATATCATGCCTTCAAACTGACTGCGGTCAAAGTTTGCAAAGCCGGTGCGTAACTCAGCGGTAAATTCCTCGGTGGGGCGCGCACTGATGACGTTGATGGCACCACCAATGGAGTTGCGACCGTAAAGTGTGCCCTGTGGGCCACGAAGTATTTCGGTTCGCTCAACAAAGAGACTACTGCGCGCGAGATCCTGCGCACCGTCCGAGTAAAAACCATCAGTGTAAAGGGCAACACCGCTATCGTTACCTAACGTACTCACTAAGCGGCCAATACCGCGAATGCTGATTTTGGGGATAGGACCATTAATGTCACTCACTGTCATACCCGGTGTAAGGTTAGCTAGATCCTGTATCGTTTCGATACCGATTATATCGCGCGCCTCGCCCGTGTACACGCTGGCGGCGGTGGACATTTCCTGTAAGCCTTCCGAACGTTTTTGGGCAGTCACAATAATTTCTTCCAGGATGGAGTTTTGCTGTGCTGTTTCTGCCGCTTGCGCCCCAACTGCCGAGATAGATACTGCCACCGATATTGCAGCGGCCCACTTTGTAAAGATCGTTTTCTTATTCTCTATATATATCATTTAATCTCTCCAATTTACCAAAGTTTATTTTAAATCAGCCAACTGTCGCTCATCATCTCCCCAACGCGCTAGATCAGAGGCATGCAGATTAGCGTCGACTCGCGTTGCCCCACTTAACACAGTAATGCTTTCATACATTTTCCTTAGTTTGCAGTTACAAATTTAGCCTTTCAAATTGACTTTCATATTCGCGAAGTCACCTTTGTTGCGCCACTTCTCGAGAACTGCAAACATGGCTCTCCCGCCCTCGGCGTAGGGAAGGCTCGACGCAGAGCGGTCGTCGATACGGCCTTCGTTATTGTAGTAGCCCGGTGTGCACGCCTCCAACTCGGCGATCGTGCCCTGGCCCTTGGCGATAATTTCCCGAACCCACGCATCCACGGCCCCGGCTTCCGGCTCGATGGTTGGCGCGTCCCGTCTCATCAATTCACTTATGACGCAACCAATGTGGTGTGAGACCTCCGACAGCATATTCACGTAGCTGGCTGTATGAGCGCCCTGAGCGTTCATCATGAAGAACAGGTTCGGAAAACCATCGGTGATCCACCCATGAAAGGTTCGGATTCCTTCACCCCAGTGTTCCGTTAGTGTGCGGCCGTCACGACCAATAAATTCGAAATCAGAACGGTGGGTGTAGTCGGGTCCGATTTCAAAACCGGTCGCATAGATGATGCAGTCGAGCTCAATCGTTTTTCCCGCCACAACCGCACCGGTTGGGGTCAATTCGTCAACGCCCTTGCCCTGCGTATCCACAAGCGTCACATTAGACTGGTTAAAGGCATCCAGATATTCGTCGTGAAAACCCCAGCGTTTGCAACCCACGCCGTACCAGGGCTTAAGCGCTTCTGCGGTCGCCGGGTCTTTGACGACTTCGTCAATCCGGGCTCGAAGTCCCTCCATCATGATATGGCCTGCGGTCTCCAGAGCTTCGTGGAACTGCTCGGGTGTCAGCGCGTCAGCTTTCCCGGTACGTTTTAGCTCTTCGCGGAGCAGGTGGGTTAATTCCGTCCAGCCATCCCTGACTGGGTCTTCCTCAGATAAATCCAGTCCGAGAATTTTGGCGAAACTATTCACCCGCTTACGTTGCCAACCGGGCTCGAGAGACTTAAACCAGTCCGGGTCTGTCGGGCGATTTCCCCGTAAACCGACAGTCGAGGGGGTACGTTGGAACACGTAAAGTTCTTTTGCGTCGCGGGCTAGAACAGGAACCACCTGGAGTGCCGTCGCGCCGGTGCCGATCACACCGACCCGCTTGTCGTGTAGCCCTTCGAGTGGGCTGGTTTCTGAGCCGCCGGTATAGCCGTAGTCCCAGCGACTGGTGTGGAACGAATGCCCCTGAAATTTATGGAGATTCCGGATCGCGGGAAACTTCGGCCGGTTCAGTGGCCCGCTGGACGAGCATATAAACCGGGCAGCGAGTTCATCACCGCGATCGGTTTTAATGATCCAGTGCGCGCGTTCCGGCTTCCACCGTGCCTCGGTCAGTTGAGTTTGAAACAAAATATCAGGCATCAGATTATAGTGTTCGGCGATACGCTCGGTGTGTTCCCGGATCTCCGGTCCCTTGGCGTAGCGCTCAGTTGGAATCGCGCCTGTTTCTTCGAGCAACGGCATATAAATGTATGACTCGATATCGCATTGCGCGCCCGGATAGCGATTCCAGTACCAGGTGCCGCCCACGCCGCCTGCCTTTTCGACAAGGCGCACCTGCTTGACTCCCGCCTCGCGTAACTCCCGTGCCAATAGCAGCCCGCCAAAACCGGCACCGACAATCACAACATCCACTTCTTCAGACCGGGCTTCCCGTTCGAATGGCGGTGTGTGAGGGTCGGCCAGGTAACGATCGTCCAGCGTGCCGGGATCGACGTATTGATCATTGGCATCGTCGCGCAGTCGCTTCGCGCGTTCTTCGGCGTATTTCTTCTGGATCGTTTGCCGAGCAGTGTTTGACTCAGGATTGCTCATTGTTGTTACCTATTGTTTGTTCTTTTATGAGTTTTCTGGAGCTTCGCTAGCAGCCCTGAAACGGGCCATAACAATCTCCTGATAGTCTGCACCTAACTCGCGTGCTTTGCGGTCGATTTCCTGCGCATCCTCTCCGACCAGCACGTGGCGGGCGTTGCTACTAACGCCGTCGAGAATAATTGCGGCGGCCTCATCCGCCGAAGTGGGCGCGGTGGCTTCGAAGCGGGCTATGTCGTCGTCGCTTACCGGTTCATCTCCTTGCATCCGGGAAGAACGGGCAATATTGGTCCGCACGCCACCGGGAAATACGCAGCTGGCACTGACCGGGGCTTCCTCTAGCTCCAGTTCCATCCGCAGGGAGTCGGTAAAACCGCGAACCGCAAACTTTGCGGAGGTATAGGCTGACTGATACGGCGTCGCGATCAGCCCGAAGACACTCGATACGTTGATGATGTGGCCGGCACCACTGGCGCGAAGGAGGGGCAGGAACGCACGGGTGCCGTAGACGGCGCCCCAGAAGTTGATTTGCATGACTGTCTCAAAGACTGACAGGTCGCCAGTTTCAATAGGTGCGTTTCGCGCAATACCGGCGTTGTTGAACAACAGATTGACTTGTCCGTGGTCGCTGACAACCTGCTGCGCCCACTGGCCAACTGCCTCTCGGTCAGAGACATCCAGCTCCCGGGTTGTGATCCTTACGCCTGACTCAGCGACAAGGCGGGCCGATTCCTTCAATCCTTCGCCATCGATGTCCGCTAGCGCGAGGTGGCAGCCAGTCTGCGCCAGTCGCTGCGCCAGCGCGCGCCCGATGCCAGAACCGGCACCGGTAATCGCCGCTACTTTGTTCGCGAATTTCTTCATCATCTGCGGTCCTTGGTATTCGAATTCGGTGTTGTCGGGAACTACAAAATCAGCCCAAAATCAATCAACCTAAATATTATGTCACGTGTCCTCACATTTTGTCCAGATCGTATTTGCCGGTGCGCGATATTTTCTTTGGTGCTTAGAATTGCCCGCCGGATTCAGATTTCCTGACCAGCAATGCACTCGGTTCCCAACTATTATCGCCGGACTGTTGCTGGTAGTGCCGCAGCTTCGCCACCACTTTGTCGAGACCAAGGCTATTGGCGTAATGCATGGGACCGCCGCGGTACACCGGCCAGCCATAACCGTGCACATACACCACATCGATATCGCTGGGGCGCTGTGCAATGCCCTCTTCCAGAATTTTTGCACCCTCGTTAATCATGGGGAGTATGCAGCGATCTAGAATCTCCTCATCACTGATATTCCGACGGTTAATCCCTTGCTTTTCTGCTATTGCCCGGTACAGATTCTCCGTGATTTGTGTCGGGGTGGGTGTGCGGTTTTCGTCGTAATCGTAGAATCCTGCGCCGTTTTTCTGGCCGTAGCGACCGAGCTCGCAAAGCCGGTCTCTGATTGTTTCGCCGGTTGACGCTTCCTTACTCCATCCGAGATCCAGGCCGGCCAGATCGGCCATCCGGAAAGGGCCCATAGGCAAGCCAAACTCGTACAGCACCTTGTCTACGCGTTCGACAGGCGCGCCTTCTAAGGCTAGCAGGTCCGCCTGCGTCTGGCGCGCATACAGAATGCGGTTGCCAACAAAGCCGGGGCATACGCCCACCAGGACCGCCGCTTTCTTTATCCGCTTGGCGAAAGACATGCAGGTTTTTATAATCGTATTCCCGGTCTTTTCACCCCTTACGATTTCCAGCAGCTTCATTACGTTGGCGGGCGAAAAGAAGTGCAGGCCGATTACTGATTCCGGCCGGCTGGTGGCGGCGGCGATTTCATTCAGATCTAACGCTGAGGTGTTGGAGGCGAGGATGGCACCGGGTTTGGCGATCTTGTCGAGGCGAGCAAAAATATCTTTCTTCACTTCTATGTCTTCAAACACTGCCTCGATAATCAGATCGCAGCCGACCAGGTCTTCCAGATTCAGAGTGCCGGTAAGCAGGCCGCAACGAAGCTCCACATCTTCCTGGCTTATACGCCCCTTGCTGGCGGTGCGTTCGTAGTTTTTACGTACTACTCCGAGACCGTGGTCCAAGGCTTCCTGCTTGGTCTCTACGACGGTAACTGGAATGCCTGCATTGGCCATATTCATCGCGATCCCGCCACCCATGGTCCCGGCGCCAATCACACCGACCTTGTGAATCGGCAGTTCAGGTACGTCACGATCGATGCCGTCGACCCTTGCTGCCTGGCGTTCCGCAAAGAAGAAATACTGCTGCGCCTTCGCCTGGGCGCCGTTCAGCAATTCCACGAACAGTTCAAACTCGACCTTTAGTCCTTCTTCAAATGGAAGGTTCACGGCTGCCTCACCACAGCGGATGTTGTATTCAGGCGCGAGAAAGCCTCGCTTTTTTTGGCTGGTCGTCTGCCGTGCGATATCAAAAATCTTGGGGTTTTTACGCGTATTCTGCAGCTTGCTGTCGTTGTCGCGTATCCTCGGGCATTCGCCTTTGGCGCCTCGCTCGCGAGCGAAGGCTAGTGCTTCACCGCGCAAATCACCGCCGATGATTGCGTCGATCAGGCCGTGATGCAGTGCCTCAGAGGCACCGATGGGCATGCCCGTCGTGATCATGTCCAGTGCCTTTTCCACGCCCACAACACGGGGTAAACGCTGTGTACCACCGCCTCCGGGCAATAGTCCGAGGTTGACCTCCGGCAGCCCGAATTTGGCGTCATCAACAGCAACCCGATAATGGCAACACAAAGCGGCTTCTAGTCCGCCGCCTAGTGCCGTACCATGAATCGCAGCCACAATCGGCTTGCCGGATTCGTCCATTTCCCGCAACACGTCGTGCAGCATTGGTTCCGCCATGCCGGTAGCAAATTCGGATATGTCGGCACCCGCGAAAAAGGTGCGACCTTCGCAGTACAGCAGAATCGATGACACAGCGTCGTCCGCCAGAGCTTTTCGCACGCCCGCCTGCAAGCCCACACGGACACCGTGGCTAAGCGCGTTAACTGGTGGGTTGTTGATGGTAAGTACCGCTACACCGTCTTCCACCAAGTAATCGACCATGTCTGGAATAGCAACCATCTTATTCTCCTTTTAAAACGATAGGGATTTACAATCCGATGGCGCTGTTTTCCTTTTGGATTGCAACTTTTAATGTCGCAGTGATATATTATGACACGCGTCATCAGATATTTAAAAGGAATAATAGGCATGTATCAGGGTAATTACTTACACTGATAGTGTAATTTAAGCGCACTACACTCGATGGAACCGCTAACGTAACGCAAGTTCAGACAAACAGCTCGATTAAACGTGTGACGCATT
>TARA_B110001450_G_scaffold7_1_pt1 | contig 13694 bp, 18 predicted proteins | sample TARA_B110001450 | Tara Oceans TARA_B110001450 (sample SAMEA4396538) | marine metagenome | biome: Polar Biome; feature: [SRF] surface water layer (ENVO:00010504); material: water (ENVO:00002006), including particulate matter (ENVO:01000060) such as... | depth 5 m | reverse complement strand
AAAAAAATATAAAAGGAGGAGGATTAATATTTAAGGAAAATATAACACCTTATGAAATTTCAGCATTAATGATAGATGATCAAACTAATAAAGAATTAGGACATTTTACTTTAAATATTTCTAGACCATATGATTTATCTGTAAGTCTAGATCATGATTATCAAGGTCTTGGATTATCTAAAAAACTTTTAGAATTATTTTATTATGTTATAACTAGAAGACATTATCAAACTGATCGCAATGGTAATAATGTGTATGTTTTTGAGAATGGAATCACATTGAATGATTCTAATATTTTAACAATAGATACAGATGCTAGTTCGAATACAAGAGGTGTTTCTTTTTGGAATTATATAGGTATGAAACCAAATAGACATTATGATAGACGAAATCCAAATTATGAATCACGTGGTTATGAAAAAACTATAACTTTAAAAGATATATTAATTAGAATATATAATTTAACAAATTAAATAAAAGTATAATGTAATAATATAAAAATAAAAAAAAAGTTTTAAAAATTGATAAAGCAATAAAAAAAGCTAATGATAAATACAAAAATTATTTTTTTATGGATTATATATAAAATCATTTCTTGGTATTTCAACAACTTGATATGGACTTGTATTTAACATTGGAGAATTGAAACTAATGATATTAGGTATAGCATACATATCTCTTAATTTATTACCAAGTATTATATCATCAGTAATAGAAATTTTAACATCATTATTATTATTTGTAGGTGTCATATAAAATTCAGAAGAATGTCTGTCTTTTTGTCTAGCAAATAATTTCCAATTATTATTACCGGTATCTTTTTCATCTGAATTATTTGTTACATAACCGACAAGACGAAATGTATCATTTACATTATTAGTTTTAATATACATACTTCTATTCATTATATTATTAGTTAATTTGGTATGATTATTAGTATCAGAACGATTAATAGGCGGAAATAATTCATCATTTAATACTCTATAATCTCTAACAATAGTATCAGCGCGAGTAGTTTTATAATCATTATTATTTTTAATTTTATTTAATTGTTTGAGAGACATACAAATTTTATCCGAATTATGATTTTTATAAATATTTAATTCGTGATTAATTTTATTAAATTTATTTTCTAAATTATTGTAATTATTTTTAATAAAATTAATTTCATCTGTTTTCAAATCATTATTATTATTAATCTTATTTAATTCCGATTTTATATTATTTTTTTCGTTTATATAAATTCTTTTAATGGATTTTTTATTATTATTTTGAATATTAATTTCCCTTTTTAAATTTAAATTTGAATAATAAAGATAAATAGAAAATGAAATAGATAAAATAATTAAAATTATAAAGAAATATATAAATGGATTATTTTTTTTTTTGACATATTCTTCTAGATATCTATATAATAATAAATGATTATTTATTATTTAATTAATAAATTAATATGAATACATTAGATAATTATGTCAGAAAATATGATATGTCCTTGTGGTAGAGGACAATCATGTATGGTAGATAGAAGGTGGTTAGGCGATTGGATATATGAAGACTAAATATTTAAAAAATTTAATATTGAATTAAGAAAAAATTGTTATCAAAAGTATTCAAATCAACAAAAAGATATATTAAAAAATTTTTATGAATGAAAATTTATTTATAAAATAAAATAAACCAATTTTGTAATTCCCAAGTAATAATATAATTATAACCCAATGATTCTGCTAAATTATTAATAGAATTATAATTATGTATATAATAGAATCTATTAATAATATTATCTGGTGATAATTTCCATTTTACATAATTTGGTCCTGATTCGAAATTACGATAATCTATTTTATTTTTAATATAATTTTCCTCATTAAAATTTTTTTCTTTAGACCAAAATGAAACTAAGAGACTACCATTATCAGATAAAGAATTAAATAAATTAATAATAGCAATTTTTTGTTCTTTAATAGTTTCTAAATGATGTAAAGTAGCAATAGCAATTATTTTATTATATTTTTTATTAGATTTGAAATTTAAGACATCATTATAATAAACATTTAAATTTTTAGTGATACATATATTTAATAAATTATTTGAAATATCAAAACCTTCTGAATTATAACCAATTTTATTAGCATATATCATATTTTTACCATTACCGCATCCACAATCTAATAGTGTATCATTTGTATTGTAATTATTTAGAAATTCTTTAACTGTATTCCAAATTCTAACTCTAGAATTATCAAAAGAAGTTGCAATTAAATCATATTGATTTGCAATAATATTATTATGAAAATTCATTAAAGGAAGGTTATAATTAATATATAATTAATATTTAAATAAAAATAGGATGAATAAAAATTATAATATTATGGAGTCAATTATTTATAAAAAGAAGAGAATATTATATTAATCTGTTAAATAAAAAATCAACAATAAAATAGGATGGGGAAAAATAAATTACCATATATATTTATATTTGATATAGATAATTGTATAATTGGTAACGTAGAATATCCAATATACGAATATGAATTAATGCAATTAATTAAAAATAATTGTAATAAAAAAGATGTTTTAAAAAAATGTAAAAAATATATCGATTTTGTGAAAACGCTAAAAGAAGGTTTATTACGACCATATTTTATTGAATTTATTAAATTTATAAAAAAAATATATAAAACAACTGAGATATATGTTTATACTAATTCTTCATATAATTGGACTCATAATGGACTTGTATATAATATAGAAAAAGCTGCAAAAATGAAATTTAATAAACCATATTTTACAAGAGATTATTCACATTTTGATATGTCTAAATCATTAACAAATGTACTAAATATAATATTTAAAAAATTAAAAACAAAATATCCATTATTAAATTATAAAAAATTTAGATATGAAGTATTTAATAATAGATTAATATTTATAGATAATATAAAAGATAATTTGGCAGATTTTCCAAATAAACAATTAACCTGTCCAGAATATAATTACAATAAAAAATATAATGTAGTAAACAAAATATTAAAAAAATATGAGATAAAAAAAAGCGAATTAAAAAAAAAGAAATAAATAATTATATTAATACAAAAATATTAATAAATAAAAATAAAAAAAATATTACAAAAAAGGATGTGTTTTTCAAAGAGTTAATTAAAAAATTTAAAAAAAATAAAAATATTAATGATGAAAATATAAAAAAATTAAATTATGAATTAAATTAAAAATCATGATAATATTCATTATAATAATTAATATTATGAATTCTTATTTTTTCTACTGATGATGAAGAAATTGGGAACCAACTAATCGAATTATAATGACAAGATACTGGATGATCTTTAAAGAATTCATCTATTTTTTTATATGATATATCAACACGAATATTATAATTATTATCTTTAACTAAATGATAAAGATTTGAATTATCTGTTCTATATAATTTATTTTTTAATGATTTTGTATTAAGAGCATATTTATTACATTTTACTATATTAAATAAATTGAATATAAATATTATACATAGATACACGTATCGTGATTCAAATAAATTTATCATCATTACTAATAATATAATTTTATTATTATAAATAAAATATCAATTTTTTTTTTAATGTAAATAAATAAATATATATATAAATATAAATAAATTATTTATAACGAGATTAAATAATTTTTTTTATCCATTCAAATTCAGAACTATATTTATTTGTAGGTTTTTCAAGAATAATTACACATTCTTTCATTTTAGAAATGAAAGTCTTTAAATCATTTATATTTATTTTACCTTCAAATAAATATTCATGTCTATCTAATAAAGCACCTTTCGCTACTTTACTATTATTTAAATGAATTATTATAACATTATTTAGTTCTGAAAAATTTTTATAATATTCCATTATATCAAATCCTGAGGACCAAATATGTGCAGTATCAATACAGATACTTAAATGCTTTTTATCTTTATTTGTAAATTTATTATAAAATTTACAAAAATCTTGTGGTGTTTTAAGAAGTTCAGTGCCAACACCTGCTGGATTTTCAATAATTAATTTTGATTTATAATTATTATCAATTAAATATGATATAATATATTTAATTGATAAATACATATTATCTAATCCTTCTTCGTATGTAAAAGTAGTATATTTACCAACATGAACTATGACACCAATACCATTTAATAACTCACATGCATCTAATTCTGCTATTAGTAATTTGATCCACCATCTATCTTCAATATTAACAGATCTTTTATTAATATGTGCTGATGCTAAATTTATAACATATGATGAATGAACTACTAATTTAAAATTATAAGTATTACAAAATTCAATAACTTTTTTACTTTCTTCATTGATTTTTTGTTTATTTGGTAAGGAACTATTCATAGGCGAAGAAACGAATATTTGTATAGAATTACCTTCATTATTATGAATATTTTGAATTGTTTTCAAAATAGAAACGTCTTTTGTTATATGTGCACCTATATATTTCATAATAATTGTAATATTTATATAATTATATAATAATATTATATAATTAAATAAATATCAATTTTTATTTTTTTATAATACACGTACTATTATTATAATCATCAGGCATATACGAATGAATATTATTATTAAGATCAATAAAACATTCTCTTTGTAATCTTTTAGAATATTTAAAAACCGTTCTAGTAATTTTATCTGATGCTAGTAATGATACAATAATAGTTTGTAATGGCGCATCACCATATCTATAATAAAAAATATTACCTGTTTTATCAATTTCATCAATAATTTCTAAAACTTCTTTTTTTTTCCAGAAATTAATATCAGTTATAAAAAAATTATTATAATACATAATAGGCATATTAATAGTAAAACTATCGTTTTCATAATCTTTATTATTAACTATAGTATATAATTCTTTCAATTTGTTATAAATTGGTTGTTTATTTGTAATATTTGCTTTAACAAAAAGTTTATCTAATTTTTCATTATCTATATTTGGTAAAATTTTTTTAAATAATTCTTTCATTTCAAAATTACATATTCCACAATCAACATGTATTATATTTGACATATAAACCTTATTATTATCTTTCAATAATTTGAATAGATCTGTTGTAATTGGTTCTTCAATTATACTATCGTCATCGAGTCTCATAATATAATCATAATTTTCACAATATTTTGGAAAATGTTTTATCCAAAAATAACACATTGATCTATATTTTTTATTTCTCCAATATGGTACTATTTGCATATTTACACTTTTGTTTAATTTATCTTTGTCAATATGATCTGGTATTTCAAAATCTTTTTTATCAATTTCTTTAAACTTAATTAATTCTTTACATTCACCTCGTATTCCAGTAATAATTTCTGCTTTATCTCTGTCTTTATAATCGCCTTCGTGTAAAATAATAATAGGATATCTATACTTATTATTAAAATTTTTAAAGAAAAAGTATAATGTAGTTTTTAAATATACTTTTCTTTCAATAGTATTTTGTGTTAGAATTAAAATCGCAGCATTTAAAGACATAATTATAATTATAATATAAATATTATCCTTAATTCATTTTAATTAATATATTATTATATTCTTTTTTCAATTTATCCAATTCTTTGTCTTTATTAATTAATTTATTTTGTAAATGATCTATTTTAGTACTATTTTCTATATTGCATTTTTCTAATTCTGTTTTTATATATTTATTATTTTCTTTTAAAGAATGTAATTTATTAATATGATAATTATTATATTTTATATATAAATCAATATCTCTATCGTTAAATATTTTATTATAATATACAAATGAGAATAAGTCCATATCAATATTACTATTTGTATTTTTTTTTCTATTAATTATTAATGGTGTAGAACCATATGTTAATTTTGTATTAACATCGTGTTCACCTTTATAATTAAAAACTTTTACTAAATTATCTAATATTATTTTTATATTATTACCATCATATATTAATCCCAATAATATATTTCTATTATATATTAATTGACTATCTATTCCCTTCCAATCAAATGCTTTATCTCCTATTCTTATTCTAATTGTTAAATCACATGTGCTTTTATTTATTTGCGAATCCTCTTTTATCATTAATGATATTATACCGCCTTTATATTTTGTATTAGGATCACTATCATCATTTAAACCAGATTCATCAACAATTGTTCCTAATGGTAATTCAAATAAATTATTATATGTATTTACATTTATTTCTTTTCCTAAATTTTTAATTTTACTTATAAAAAATATACTGAATGGTTCTAAAATATTTTCTTTATTTTTCGAAAATTTTATAGCAATTGGTCCGGTTAATTCTATATTATTTAAATTTACCGATGATATAGTATCTTCGTATTTAACTATTTTATCATTTGTAATTGGTATACTTGTACTAAACCACTTTCTATTATTTTCTTCATCTATACCTGGTAAATCTATATTATTATTAACTTCGTCATACCATATATTTTTTTCTTTATAAATTTTAGGAAATTTATTATTATAAGTATTAATATGCATTAATGCTGATCCAATATATGGAATTTCAAATAAATCTTTTTCATGATTAAATTTTTCTGTTGATCTAAAATTAGAATAACATTTAGAATGTACTATTTTTTCATCATCATTATTTGAATCATTTGATTCAGTATTATTTGTATTTGGTAAAACTGATTCTACTAGATCTTCATTTTTAGAAGTTGCTATTATTGTTTGCATAGCACTTACAATATTTTTAGGAATATTATCAGAATTATTTTCTACTAAATTATTTACATCAACGGTTGTATTTTCAGAATTATTTGATAAATAATTATTTCCATCTATAGTTGTATTTTTGGAATTATTTTCATCGTAAATTATATCATTAGTTGATTCATAATCATTACTTATATCATTTATTGTATCATAATCATTACTTATATCATTTGTTGTATTATTAGTTGTATCATTAGTTGTATCATTAATTATATCATTAGTTGTATCATTAATCGTATCAATAGTTGTATCATTTGTTGTATTATTATCTTCTGGATATTCATAATTGTTATTTACATCATTTGTAATATTATCTTCAAAATGTTCTTTATTTAAAAAATTATACAAAATATATATACTAATTGTTATAAATAATCCTAATAAAAAAGCTATTATCCATATTGATTTTTTATTCATATTTTAATTATCCTCTCTATATTATTGATAATAATTAAAAATATATAAAGAATTAACATATAAAAATTTATATATAATGACTGATAAATCTGTTGTAAAAAATAGTGAAAATGATACTAATAGTATTTGTTCTGATGATGAAGTTTTAAATAATCCAGAAAATAGTATTAAAAATATTTTATCTAATATACAAAAAATACAAAAAACAAGTAAGGGTAAAAAAACTAAAAAAAAAGATGTAGAAGAAGTCATAAATATCGAAGAAAGTGATGATGACGAGGATGATGAAGACATTGAAGTATCTGGAAGTTCTGATAACGAATCTTCTGATGTAGAAGACGACGATGACAACGACGATGACGACGATGACGATGATGACAACGATGATGACGACGACGATGAAGATGATAATGATATGTTTGATAGTATAGGTGTTACAAATGAAGCGTTAGGAGCAATGTTTCAGGGAGTATTTATTGATAATGAAGGAAATACAATTGCGGATTCATTATCAAAAATAGCAGATGAATTACATAAATTAAATCACAATATGAAAAAACAATATAGTAAAGATAAAAAATAAGTAAACAATAAAAAAAATTAATATTTTAGAAAAAAAAATAAAAATTGATTAAATATAGATGTTTTTTTTATAAATGTCAAATACAGTATGTATTTGGGATAATTTACCAGATTGTCTATTAAAAGATAAAATATTATCACAAATTTATTATAAAATAGATGATAATATTTTAAATGATATAGAAAGTTATTATTATACTATGGATTATATAAAAAATAATAATAATAATGATATTTTATGGGATTTAATATTACTATTTGAATTGAAAAAAGATAATAAAGAAAAAGATGAATTATTTAGAAATTTAATAAATAAAAATTCAAATCACCAATATTGGATAAGAAAATATATAAGTAAAATAAGTATCTATAACAGAAATTATTTCATAAATCATCTGAAGGAATACTATTAGTATCATTCTCACTATTTTTTACAACAGATTTATCAGTCATTATATATAAATAAAAATTATAATTAATATGATTATATAAATATAATTAATAATATGAATTATAAATGAATAGTATATGGGATAATTTAAATAAAGATGTATATTTAGAAATATGTAAATATATATATTATCCTCAAGATGAAAAATTGTTAAATGATATAAGAAGTTATATTTTAGTTAAAAAAAATTTACTATTATTTTATAATTTACATATAATATTATGGTATTTATTAAAATATTATAATAATGAAAATAAATATTATGATTTTAATATTAAAGAAATAAATGGTAGAGTAAGTTGGAGAGAACCTTATAAAACAGAATTTAAAAATATAATATCAAAATATTTACTTAAAATGTCTGTTAAAGAAAGATATATATTTTTAAATAAAATCTCAAATATTCTCTAAAAATTTTTCAATATAGATTATTTTTTTATTATAATTTAAATGATGTTGTATATTACTAATTTTCGCTCCATATTTATTTCTTTGTTTATTACTTGTTTTATTTTTAAATTTAAATATTAAGTTTCGAATTTTATTAATATTGTAATGATAAATTTCATAAAAACTCATAACAAAATTAGATTTTGATGAATATTTTTGATATCTATAATAATTATTATAGATTATATCAAAATTAAATGCTATTAATAAAAAATCCGTATCCATTTAAATATTTTTTAATTATATTTTTAAATCATTTTTTTAAATTATATTGTAATTAATTAATAATATGTCTGAAATAAAAGAATGTTTAATATGTAATAATAATAATTATAGTGATAATTTACATTGCAATAAATGTAATAAATCCATATGTTTAAATTGTTGTAATAAATTGGAATCAAGAAAATCAGTAATTATAGCAGATGAAGAAATATTTATTAAATATGGTTGTCCGTATTGTAGAAATGAAAATTATAAACATATTAAATTATTTAGTAAAAATGAATTATTAGAAATTTATAAAAATAATTTAATATGTTATATAAATTCTTATAATAAAAATAAAGATCACGACTTAAATATAAATATATTAAATAATTATAATAATACATTAGTAAATGAATTGCAAACAAAAAATGAAGAGATAAATAGATTATCTGAAATGTTGAAAAATGTTATAAATACAAATAGAAATAATACTGAAAATTACCATAGATTATTAAATTTATATAAAGATTTTCTCCAACATAATGGATATAATAAAAAATATTATAAATAATTAACAAAATAAAAATGTGTTGGTATACGACAATATGTTATTTTGGTACAAAAATTAAAAATGATGATATAAGAGGTTCTGTTACCAATAAAGAATGGAAAAAATTTGTCAAAAATAATATTGCTACACGTTTTAATTCATTTAGTGTATCTAATAAATTAGGTTATTGGAATGGTGATAAGGAATTAACACATACGTTAACATTGATACATAAAGCAGATCAAAAAATAATGGATAATTTAATAAAACTAGCAAAAGAATATAGTTTAATATATAAACAAGATGAGATAATAATAAATACAACAAAAAGTGAAAATTTTATAGAAATTAGTAAATTATAAAAAAAGTACATTTCATAAAAAATTTAAAATTTTTTAAAAACTTTATAAAAAAATTTTTAAATAAAGAAATGTACTTTTTTTATTAATATGAATATAATAAATATTAAAGAAATCAATAGTATTGATAAAATGTTATTTAAAATTAATGATGCTGATAAACAAGAAATATTAATAAACAATTTAATAAATAGGGTAGAACAATTAGAATCCCCATAAATTAATTTAATAAAAATTGTTTTAAAATAATAATTATTTAATTTATATAATCATTCCATTTTTTTTTATCTAATTTAATATTATTGCCATTAGAATCTTTTAAATATAATCCATATTTGCCAATATGTAAATAATTATTATTTTCTACTTGTTTTGGAAGTGATGAAAGAAATTCTATTTCTTTTGTTTCTAAATCATCAACTATTTTTTTTTTCCATGTTAAATATGGTTCGATATTGACATATCTATTATCTTTTTCATGATAATAACAGTAACCATATTTACTTTTAATAATACCAGTTTTTTTAGTATTATTAAAAGAATTATTATTTGTATTACTATCAATAATAGGTAAAATTTTATTATAAAATTGTTGTAAAATATTTTCTTTAGTTATTTCACCATTTGATATTTTATCAAGTGCTTTTTCCATTTCTGAAGTAAAATTAATATTTAATAAGAATGGTATAATATCTTGTAAATAAAGAATAGATTTAATACCCAAGTCTGTTGGTACTAATAAATCAGTATTTTTACCACCTGTTTTAATTTCTTTATTAGTAATTTTAATATTTTTTTTATGTTTTTTTAAGAAATTATTAATATTAATATTAATAGATGGATTGGGTCCTTTATTTACATATTTTTTTTGAAATAATTTATCAATAATTGAAGAATATGTAGAAGGTCTTCCAATTCCTTCTTTTTCCAATTTTTTTATAAGAGATACTTCAGTATATAATGATTTGGGTTCATTAATTTCACCAGTACATAAGAATGAATCAATTATTAAATTAGATTTTTTATTTAATTTATTATAATAATCTTTATAATCTTCTGTTTCCTTATTATAAATTTTTAAGAAACCAGGATCAATAAGAAAAGATTTTTCATATTTAAATATGTAATTATTACACAGTGGATTATTAGTACATTTAATTTCAGTATTAACATTAGTGTACAAAGCTTTTTTCATTTGTGATGCAATAGTGCGTTTCCAAATTAATTTATATAATTTAATATGATAATCAGTTATATCATCTGAATTTGATATATCATATTTATTAGGATCAGTTATTCTAATTGCTTCGTGTGCTTCTTGTGAATTAGCAATTTTATTTTTAAAATTTCTAATAACAGAATATTCTTCGCCGTAATTATTAGTAATATAAGTTTTTAACTTATATTTAAAATCATTTGAAAAATTTACAGAGTCCGTGCGCATATAAGTAATAAAACCATTTTCATATAATTTTTGCGCGTATTCCATTGTTTTTTTTGAACTATATCTTAAATTATTATATGCATCTTGTTGTAATGTAGTAGTTGTATATGGTGAAGAAGGAGATTCATAAGATTCGTTAATAGAAGATATAATATCAAATTTATTGTTAATATTATCAAGATTATCTAATATGGAATTGATAGCATTTTCATGATTAATTTTACAAGAAGTAGTATTAAGATTAATATTATTATATTTAAATTTACCAGATAAAATCCAATGTTTTTCAGGTTGATGATTATTAATATTATTTAATTGTTCGATACATAATAACAATGCAACACTTTGAACTCTACCAACACTTAAAAATTTATCATTAAATTTATGCCATAAAATTGGAGATAATTTAAATCCAACGAGTCTATCTAAAAATCTTCTGGTTTCTTGTGCTTTAACTAAATTAATATCAATATCTAATGGATTTTGAATAGCATTTGTTATAGCATTTTTAGTAATTTCATTAAATTTAATACGATAGCAAGTTTTATTTTTAATTAAATCTTTAATATGATTTTTAATATGATATGCGATAGCTTCTCCTTCAGTATCGGGATCGGCGGCAATATATATATTATCAACGTCTTTAACGAAATTACGAATATTATTCAAAATAGATTTTTTAGTAATAGTATAAGTTCCTTTCCATGAATTAATATCAATACCAAGATTATCTTTAGGCAAATCACAAAAATGTCCTTGAGAAAAAGTTACAATATATTTATCAGGAGAGTCTTTTAAATATTTAGTAATAGTTTTAGTTTTTGTATAACTTTCTACAATTATCAAATTTTTAGACATAAGGATAATATGTATATAATAAAAATATCAATTTTTATATTTAAGTATTTAAAGAATTTTTATAAATATTTATAGGACAAAATAAAAAACCAACAGAAGAAGAATCATTTCCCCAACCATTATAATGTGTTATTATACCATAATTTGAATAATATAATTTAGTATTATAACGCATATAAATATAATTATTAATATCTTTCCACATTTAATATATGTAAAAATAAAAATTTAAGCTTTATTTGCAACTTTTTTATAATCAGCATAAGCATACATTGTTTTTTCAGCAGTAGCAGTTGGTAAAACATAATATTTAGAATCATAAAATTCAGGATGATGACCGTTATTATTTCTATTTATTAATGTTTTTAAATTAGATTTATCAGGTAAATCAATTCTAATAGATATTGAATCTGTATTTTCAGGATTTATTACAAAATAAATAGCAGGTGGTATTTTTTCTTTAGAATTTGAAATACAATAATAACTATTTGGATATGTAAAAGTAGTATTATACGAATTATCTATAATATCATATTTATTTATAGTATTTTCAAATGCTATTTCAGTATTTGGAAAAGGTAAAGAATTTCCACTATAATTAATTAATTTATCAGGAGGATTAGCAGATATAATATGTGCTTTAACATTTTTGAGTAATGTACCGTTAATTCTAACTTTGTCATTAATTATTTCAATATTCCCAGAAACATAGTCATTATTATATTTCATAGTATATATATCTTATCTATATAAATTATTTAAAAAAAAAATCAAAAATATTCTTATATATCTTATTATTCTGAATTATTATATTCAGCGTAATCTACTGTTCTACCATCACCAAGACCATTTTCATTAAATAATTTTCTGGAACAAGATGTAGCATTACAAGTAACTAAAAATTTTTCTGGTAAAGTATTATTATTACCAACTGGTTGTTTAGATTCTACGCCAGGAATTAAATTTGACTTAGTTTTTTCAAATTCACTTTTCATTATACTTTCAGCATTTTTTTGTAAATATATTCTAGTTTCATAGCTACTTTTTACTAAATCATTTGCACCAACCGTTTCTATTAAATCTGAATTAACAATGCATTTAGGGCGATAATCAGTCATTACACGACCATCAGTCATTCTTAAGGGTATTCTTGAATACGATGAAGTACCATCCATTTTTTATATACTATCTATATCATAAATAGAATTTTTTTTTTATTTAAATTGTTCTGTTAAAATTCTATCTATAAGTACTTGTTTCGTACCTTCATCAGAACCATGATTATTTATACAAATCTCTTTTAGTTTATCAATTGTTAATTTATTTAGTTTAGATTTTGTATATGTGGTTGAATTTGCTTGACTTGAAACAATTGAAATATTATCTTCATTCTCTTTTTTAACCGATAAATTAACTGAATTATTAACTTCAGAAATTTCGATTGAATTAGGTAATTCTTCATTATTTGGTTGTATTATTTTATTTACAATATCTTCAATATCATCATTATTGTTATCATAATTATTTGATTTTTTATTTTCAGAATTAATATTTTCTTCTTGTTTCATTTCTTGTTGCATCATTTC
>TARA_B110001450_G_scaffold86701_1_pt1 | contig 13702 bp, 10 predicted proteins | sample TARA_B110001450 | Tara Oceans TARA_B110001450 (sample SAMEA4396538) | marine metagenome | biome: Polar Biome; feature: [SRF] surface water layer (ENVO:00010504); material: water (ENVO:00002006), including particulate matter (ENVO:01000060) such as... | depth 5 m | reverse complement strand
ACATTTTACTAAAGGGTTAAGAGTGTCTGTAGAGCTAGAAGATATATAAATAGTTTTTGATATTGTATCACTAATATTACAAGATTGCAGAGAGGTTGCAATTAAACTAATCTGGTAAGTTCCTGAGCTTGAATATTGGTGAATGGGGTTTATTTGTGATGAGAAATTACCATCTCCAAAATCCCAAAAAAATGACATATTGGTATTACCAATGAATGATGAGTTATTTAAAAAACTAATACTTGTACTGCAATTAAGTGTAGGAACAAAGAAATCAGCCTTTACAAGAGGTATTTTAAAATCAAACTTAAATACTGCATTATTACAATTGCTACTATTATTAGTTGTGGAAACTGCTCCTGGGTTTGGGTAGATAGGAAAATCATTATTGTTACCACAACCAGCACAAACAGATTGATATATAATTCCTTGTTTATCAAATCTACTTGTTCCGCCGTCTACGTGCTCATTACTCTGACTGCCACCAAAATAAGTAGCATATTCTAAACTATCAAGAAATTCATTAATAATAGCAAGATAGAAATCATTACCATCAGTAGTATTTTGAAAAGCATTATATGTTGTTGGAAGATTTAAGGTTGATAACTGACCTCCTAAATTCGAACCCCATCCAGATATATATATATTATTGCAACGATCAACTAAAAATGCAGTAGGTGAAATATCAGGAGATCCCTTTCCTGTTCCAAAAACAGTAGATCGGATAATACTACTAAGGTTGTTGTTTAATACTGAAATAAATTGCCCTCCATTATTAATAAAATAACTAGAATTAAAAACCAGACTATTAGAATTATCTTTAGTTTGACCAAAAATATAAACCTGCTCTGAATCATTTAAATCGATAAAATAAGATTGATCATATTTTGAAGAACCAAAATATGATGATGAAATAATATTAGTTCCATCACTATTAATCTTTGCGATAAAAGCATCTGCATTTAATGAATCATTATAATATTCATTATATGATGATGGTGTTGTAGGAAAATCATCTGATATTGTCCCTCCAGTTACAAAAACATTATTTTCTTCGTCTATAGCTAAAGAATATGCAGCATCATCTTTGGATCCTCCTAAAAAAGAGCTCCAAACTATTGTAGATAGCTGGTTGTCTAATTTAATTAAACAACCATCTTGATCACCATTTAAAGTAGATTGAAAAACATTAGATGTTGTTGGAAAATCTTCAGAGCGAGTCGAACTAACTATGTATATATTATTATTATTATCAATATCTATTTCTCCTCTAATTTCATCTGCATAATTGAACTTTAAAGCTGATGATATATTCAAACCGTCATTATCAGTACCTCCCAAAAAAGTAGATGAGATCAAAGATCCTCCATTATTGCTGAGCTTACTGACAAACATATCGGATCCATTTGGGAAGCTTACTCCAAGACCAGAAGGAAAAAAGCTAGGACCTCCATCAAAAATTGTGTCAAATGCGTTATAAGTAGTTGGAAAATTAATAGATCCCGTAGTGCCTAAAATAAATAACTCATTATTTGAATTAACCACCATACTGTGTGGTAGCTCGTCAGAGACTCCTCCTAAATAAGTTGAGAAAATACGATAAGTACCACTAGTGTCATATTTAGTAATAGCGATATCTGTTACACCACCATTAAATGTAGTTTGGTAGGCGCCGGTTGTAGTAGGGTAGTCTGTTCCAAATGCAGTGCTTCCTGAATATAAAAACCCAAGATTATCATATGTTGCTGTATATCCAAAATTATCAGATACAGAGCCCGAATAAGTTGAAAAAACTAATACAGGATCAATAATAAGGTCATATTCCTTGTTAAATCCATCAGGAAAATCAAAAGATACAACATTATTTAAAAGCTTATAATTACATTTTACATAAACAGTATTTCCTTGTATAAGCTGGTAAGAAACTGGTTTGAGCTCTGTTACAGTGTTTACCGATGTTGTTATTATTAAATTACCTTTCTTCAAATACATGTCTTCATGACCACTATATTTCAGCTTAATCTTCTTGTGATTTGATCCTTTTAAAACATGAAGATCGTATTTTAATTTACCCTCAAAAACATATGTTAAGAGGTTAATACCTGGGTAAATATTTTTTTGTAGATATCTTTTATATACACTAACATTCTTAGCCCAAGAACTTTTTTTACCTAAATAAAAATTTTCTTTATAATTAATCTTTTGCGAAAAAGAACCCTCGATACTATCAGATTTATTTTTAAATGAAACAGTGTAAGAATGGCGTTTAATTTTTTTGTTAGACATTCTGCCTTTATGATGATTTGTAAACTGTATCTGGTCATAAAAAGAAAATGTAAACTTGCCTTTTTCAATAAAAAGCGCGCCACCAATAATATTCTTTTTAGCAATTACCTCTTTTGAATATTGACCTTTATTTTCTACAAAATATGATTGGGAAAAAAGCTGCCCAAAGCATAGCATAAAGAATATGGCAAGATATAATTTGATAGAAATTATATTATGCATATAAAAAATTAAAAATTACTATTAATAATATTCATTAAACTATCCTTTACAACCATATACTCTTTTTTATTTTTAGAACTAATAGGGTCACCTGGTGGCAAATTTTGCCTGTAGGGATCAACCTGCTTATTATTTTTCCAAAATCTATAGCATACATGAGGACCAGTTGCAAGACCTGTACTCCCCACATAACCTATGACACTTCCCTGCTTAACAAAAACACCTTTGCTTATTCCTTTTTTAATTTTTGACATATGTAGATATTGAGTTGTATATATCTTGTTATGGCGAACCTTCACATAATTCCCATTATTTTTAGTGTATGAAGCTCTAATTATAGTTCCATCTGCAGTTGACATTATTGGAGTGCCTTTTGGAGCTGCGTAGTCTGTTCCAAAATGCCCCTTCCATTTACCAGTAACAGGGTGTTTTCGTCTATTACTAAATTTAGATGATATTCTACTAAACTTTAAAGGGGCAGATAAAAACGCCTTACGTAAAGTGTTGCCTTTTTCATCAAAATAATCACCATAATTATCTTGTTCTTCAAAATAAAAAGCATACAAACTAACACCCTTATGTATAAACTCTGCGGCTAATATTCTACCTATTCCTATTTTCTCTTCATTTATATACTTTTCCTCAAAATAAACCTTGAATTCATCTCCATTTTGAATTTTGAAAAAATCTATTGACCATGCATATATAGCCTCCAACTCCATAACTAGAGCTGGACTCATACCATTATCAATTAATGCATTCCAGAGAGATGTTGTAATTTTTCCAGACGCAACTCTATTAATTATAGTAATCTCTTTTTGACCTCTATAAACATTAATTTGATCTCTAATATCAAAGATAATATACGAAGAAATACTTTCCTCATAAATTAAGTATTGGGCAACTTCATTTGAATCTTGTGAACATAAAACAATATACTTTTTTCCAGGTAACGCTTTTCTAAAATCAAATACTCCTTTTGATTTTTGAACAATTTTACTTATTTCATTATGGTCTATGTGGTGTAAATAGAAAACTTCTCCCAAAGCTTGATTCTCTTTAATTAAACCTCTATGAATGTTAAAAGAATCTGTCATAATACCATACTCTATATTGGGCTCTTTAATAACTTCAGCTTTGTTAATATTAAAGACTGAAGATTCGGTATTAAAAATATTATACAGAATTAAAAACAAAAAAGATGATACAAAAAATATTTTTAAGAAATTTTTCATGAGTGCAATTTAAATTATTTATCCTTTAATAAAAAGGGCTAACTATAGATTTGTTGACAATTTAAATTTATATGTTTTAGCTAATTTCTTTTGAAAAATATAATAAGCTTTCTTCTCCAAAATTTTCACTCATTAATTGCAATCCATACGGCAGCTTACTAGAGTGATCAAACAAAGGAAGGGAAATTGCAGGGTTTCCAGATAAATTAGCCAATACTGTGAAAATATCTTCAAGATACATTTGTGTTGGGTCTTTATAGTCTTCTCCTATTTTAAAAGCAACATGTGGAGTTGTAGGTGTTAAAATAAAGTCGTAAGTCTTAAATATTTCATCAACCTTGTTCTTAATAATTCTTCTAATTTTTTGTGCTTTTGTAAAATAAGCTTCATGATATCCTGCGCTTAAAACAAATGTGCCAAGCATAATTCTTCTTTTTACTTCCTTACCAAATGCCTCTGTTCTACTATCGACATATACTTGATTTAAATCAGAAGGGTTATCGCTTCTATATCCGTAATTTATTCCATCAAATCTAGATAAATTAGATGAAGCCTCTGCTGTTGATAAAACATGGTATGTCGAAACAAGATAACCAAGATATGGAAATGATACAGGCTCAATAGTATGACCTTTTTTTCTTAAGATATCTATCTTAGAAAAAATCAGTTTTCTTATCTCGTCATCTAAACCTTTATGATTTAAGCACTCTTCAATAAAAGCAATTTTCTTAGGCTGTTTTTTTTGTTTAAATTCAGAGTATAAAGGGACATAGCAAGAAGAGGATGTGCTATCATTTTGATCTTTGCCTGCAATAACTTCTAAAATAAGAGCAGCATCCTCTACATTATTTGTAAGAGGGCCAATTTGATCAAATGAAGAGGCATAAGCTATTAACCCGTATCTAGAGACTCTAGAGTATGTTGGTTTTAAACCAACAACTCCACAAAAAGCTGCTGGTTGACGAATAGATCCTCCTGTATCACTACCTAAAGCCGCAATACACAAGCCTTCTGCAACAGCACAAGCAGATCCACCAGAAGATCCACCAGAAACCCTTAATGGATCATGTGGGTTTTTAACATGACCATAAACTGAAGTTTCATTTGAACTTCCCATTGCAAATTCATCGCAATTTAAACGACCTATGATTATAGCACCTTCACCTATTAATCTATTGATAACAGTTGCGCTATATAAAGAAGTGAAACCTTTTAAAATTGCAGATGATGCAGAAACATTATGATTTTCATAGCAAATATTATCCTTAATTCCAATAATCATTCCTGCAAGTTTACCCGATGAATTATTAACAATACTCTTATCTACTAAAGCAGCTTGCTCAAGTGCACTTTTATCAAAAGTTTCAACAAAAGAGTTATGGAGGTTATGGTTTTTAATCTTTAGTAGATAGGACTTTACAACATCTTCACATCTAAGTTCTGAGGATAATAGCTTTGACTTAAGTTTTTGAAATGAACGAAAATTATTCAAATCTCTAATTCTCTTCAGATTTTTTTTCAGACTCACTTTTACCCTTCTTAAATTCATTAATACCCTGACCAAGCCCCTTCATGAGTTCAGGTATTTTTTTACCGCCAAAAAGGAGAAGGACTACTAAGACAACTAATACAATTTGCCAAGGCCCTACCATACCTAATAATACGAATGATTTCATAAATTATAAATTATTTTGTTTAGACAAAAGTAGGTATTTTGTTTTAATATGCTTCAAAAAGCCACAAGGAAGGGTCTTGTTTATCATATCCCTTCCAAATCTCAAAGTGTAACTCTGTTTTATTATTATTTTCATCAGTTAAAACAACTCCTATTTTCTCTTTTGCTAGTATTTTATCTCCTAGTTTAACAAAAACTTCTTTTAATCCTGAATAGACGGTAAAAAACTCTCCATGATTAATTAAGACAGCTTTACCTTCACCTTTAATAAAAAATATCCTAGATATCTTTCCATCAAAAACTGAGCGAATATTGGAATTTTTATTTGTAGCAATATTAATTCCATTATTAAAAGTTTCAACCTCATTAAAAATACGATGCTTTTGTTTGCCGAAAAACTGCACAATAAGACCTTGATCTAAAGGCCATGGAAGAGACCCCTTATTAGAGCTAAATTTATCTGAAATGATTTTTGCTTCAGGAGTTAGGGAAATAGTAGATGATTCGCTAATTTTCTTAGCAGCCTCACGGGCCTTTCTTATCTCTTCTTCTATTATCTTTTTAATCTTTTTTTCTAGTAACAGTGCCTCTTTTTGTTGTTGTTGGATTTTTGTTTTAAACAGTTTTTCTGACTTTTGAAGCTTTGCAACAACAGTCTTCTTCTCTTCTTTAGACTCTATGACAGTTCCTAGTTTTACTTTCTTATCAGAAATTAATAAAAGGTTTTCATTCATTTTATTACTAATTAGTTTCTGCTGGATGATTAGGCGTTCTTTATTTAAAGCTAAGCTGTCTTGGTTTTTACTGATTTGATTTGCTTGGCTTTTTCTAGATTTTGCGTATTGTTTTAAATACAATAGTCTTTTATAGGCTTGATTAAAATTTTCGGCAGAAATAACAAACATAAGGTTGTTACGATTACTCTTAGATTTTTGTAAAGAATAAATCATTGTACCGTAATCATTTTTTAATTTTAAAATTTCTTTTTCTTTTTTTAAAATTAGGACCTCAGAGCTTTCAATCTTTCTTTGTAGTCTAATTATTTGTTTCTGCAATAAATTAAGTTCAATATTTAAAATCTGAATTAATCGTTCTTGGCTTGATATTTTTTTGTCTAAAAAGTTTAAGTAATTAATTGATGTGTTCTTATTATCTCTTGTTTTTTCTAATAATGTAGATGTATATGCAATATCTCTCTCTATAAGCTCTTTTTGATTTTTAAGGGCTTCTTTGTTTTGAGCAAATACACTAATATTAAAAATTAATGCAAGAATTATTAAACTACTTCGATTCATTATACGATTTTGGAATATTAAAAATAGTTTTTTCTTTTTTACTTGACACAATATTAGAGTATTTGATGTCTAAATGAAAACTTCCTTCTGGTGTTGTAACAGATAAGTTTTTGGGATATTTTTTTTCATTAAATATTTGTAATCCAGAATATCTAACTTTTAAACTTTTTGTCTTATTAAGACTGATATTTATCTCCTCTACATAATTATTTTCTGCATTTATTATATAATAATTGGAATCATTTTTATTTGCAATTAATATCTTCGATCCTATTATAGAGCTAGTGTAATGCTTTTTAGGCAGCTCAAATGCGGTAGTTATGATTTGTTGTATTATTGAATAGGAAACGTCAGTTTTTAACAAATCATTTAAAACAATAATTGGCTGTATCATCCAGCTTGAATTAGGTCTATTAATATAGTAAAGAGAATCCTGAGAAATCATGACTCTACTTACCTCGCCAATAATTGGAGCTGTAATAGAGGCCCAAATCAAACTATCTTGTCTTATCTTAATATTTGCAGATATTGAAAGGTTATTTTCTTTTGAGCTTAACTTTATCTTTGTCTTAATAGATATCCAGTTTTCTGTAAATTTCTTTTTATTAAATTTTTCTATTACAGACGCAATATTGACATTATCAATAGTAGGTGATTTAGTAACATCTCTTTTTAAATTACAAGAGGTAATAATTAAAAAAACTAACAAAAATATCTTTTTACTCGGGTAGTCTTTCATTTTTAATTTTTTGATCTAATAATTGCGAACCACTACCAAGTAATTTTGCCGTTTTCCACTGTATTAATGCTTTCTTTTTATTACCCAGCTTAAATAAAATATCTCCATAGTGCTCAACAACTACTGCGCTTTCCCCGCCTCCATTCACGAGCGCTTTCTCCATCCAAATATTAGCATTTTCAAAATCACCCAGACAATATAAAATCCAAGCATAAGTATCTTGATAAGTGCCATTATTTAATTCCAATTCATTACACCTTTTAGATAATTCCTTTGCTTTTTTTAGATCTTTTTTACGTAAGGATAAGTAGTAACTGTAGTTATTTAAAACAATAATATTATTTGGATTAGATAATAGTATTTTGTCAAATAAAGAGTCTGAGCTATTATGTCTTTCTAAAGCATGATAAGTATCGGCTAATGAAACCTGAAACTCTGAATATAACCTCTTATTATCAAAAACATAGTCAATTCCATTTTTTAAAGTCTTTAAGGCCTCTGTGTGATTATTAAAAAAGATATTTGAAATTGCATAGAAATAATAATAAAGTGGTTCGGAAGGATGGTAAGAAAGGGCCTCTTCGCTAAGTTGAAGTAATGAATCATAATTAGACTCCTCTATCTCTAAAAACAATAATTGAGTCCAAACAGAGGGTATGGATTTATTTATATTAATAGATTTTTTATAGTACGATTTTGCCTTAACCTTATTATTATTAGCTAATAATAGATCTCCATAAATTGCATTAACTCTATGATCCTTCGAATGACTTAATAATAGGATTTCTGCTAAAACAAACGCTTGATTTTTTATAGTATCATTAACTGATATAATTCCGCTATAGGAAGATAATATTGAGATTTTTGTGTCTATTGAGATTTGTTTGCTTCTGAAAGCTTTTTCTAACTCGTAAAATGAACTTTCAACATCTCCATTATCTCTGTAAAAATTTGCTAGGGTTAGGTGAACTCGTCCATTATCCGGGTCGGTATCAGATATTTTTTTAAAAATATCAAAAGCTTTTTCTTTATTATTATTAAGTATATAAGCTTCTGCTAGTATCTGTAAAATCTCTAAATCTTTTGGATTCTTTTTTGATAAAAGCTCTAATTCTTGAGTGGCTTTTTTTACATTTTTTAGCTGTAAATAAAGCTTATGCTTTTGCATTGAAATCATTTTATCAATTCCTTTTTTTAGCTCAAGCTTATCATAAACACGAATAGCCTTTAGATATTGTTGATTGTAAATGTATGTGTCGGCCAGCTTATAATAATTAAACTCATTTTCAGGTTCTATATCAAGTATTCTAATATACTGTCTAGCGGACTCTTCGAAATCTTGATTTAGAAAAAGTATTTCTGCGTAATTACGGATATACCAAATATTTGAATTACTTGCCTTGACAGTTCTTAGTGAATATTCTTTTGCAACAATTAAATTATTTAATTTTTTATGTATAATAGATGCTTGGTAATAAGCTTCAGTAAGTGAATTGTTTTTATCAATACACTTTTCAAATAAAGACAATGATGCTTCATAATTTTCTAGTGACTTTTGCTTTAGAGCACTAAAAAAAATATTATTATAATTTAAAATATCATTGCCTTTTTTTTCTTTTTTAGGGCTTTGGGATTTTTTTTTATTGTTCTCCGGGTAAAAACTTTTCCACTGACCAAATGATGAGATGTTAAAAAAAAGAAAAGCTAATATTAAAAATCTACTCATCATTTATTTAATTTCACAATAATCTCCAATACTTATCTCTTGAGTAATATTGTGACCATTAAATTGAACAAGATTGCCTAACATTGAATTACTTAACTTGGCGTTAGTTAAGTGCGATTGGGATTGAATGATAGTATTTTTAATTTCACTATCTATTATAGTTGTCTCTTGTCCTATTGAAACATAAGGTCCTATTACACAGTTTTGAATTTTTGAATTTGCTCCAATAAAACATGGTGGTATTATCTCAGAATTAATAATTTTAGCTGATGAATCAATCATGTCTTTAGATTTATTATGCTCTAAAACTCTTGTGTTTGTATAAACCGTAGCGTCTTTATTACCACAATCTAACCATTCATCAACCTTGCCAGTAGAAAATTTGAGACCTTTGTGCTTCATATTTTCTAGTGCGTCAGTTAGCTGAAACTCACCTTTATCTTTAATATTATTATCTAATAAATATTGTAATTCGTTTTTAAGGTTCTCGCCATCGTTAAAATAATAAATCCCAATAATTGCTAAATCTGAAATGAAATCTTTTGGTTTTTCAACAAAATCAGTAATAATATTATTTGAATCGGTTTTAACAACTCCAAAAGCTGAAGGGTCATCTATTTTACTTACCCAAATAATTCCATCATTACTTTTGTCTAATTTAAAATCGGCTTTAAATAAAGTATCTGCAAAAGCTACAACAACGTTACCGACTAAGGTTTGTTTAGCGCATAAAATAGCATGAGCAGTTCCAAGTGGCTCTTGTTGATAAACAACAGTTCCTTTAGCTCCTAAATCTGATGCTATTTTCAATAAATCTATCCTAACCTTATCACCAAAATCTCCAATAATAAAAGCTATTTCATCAATTTTTTCATCACATATAGAAACAATATCTTCAACAAGTCTTTTAACAATTGATTTACCAGTAAAAGTAATTAAAGGTTTAGGTGTAGTTAATGTATGAGGCCTTAATCTAGACCCTCTTCCTGCCATTGGTATAACGATTTTCATATTTTAAATTTAGTTAATTATTTAATTCCTGAGCTTCCAAACCCCCCATTACCTCTAACTGATGCATCAAGGGATTTAACTTCAACAAAATCAACTTTAGAGTATGCTGAAAAAACAAGTTGAGCAATACGTTCACCGTTATTAATTTTAAAGTCTTCTTTAGAAAGATTAACAAGAATAACGCCTATTTCACCTCTATAGTCAGCATCAATAGTTCCTGGAGAGTTTAAAACCGATATTCCATTTTTTAAAGCAAGTCCACTTCGGGGTCTAACCTGAGCTTCATATCCCGGTGGAATTTCGATAAACAAACCTGTCTTAACAAGAATTCTTTCATGAGGTTTTAACAAAACTGGTTCAATAAGGTTGGCTCTTAAATCCATTCCTGATGAGTGGGGCGTTGAGTATTGGGGAAGTTTATTATTAGATATATTAACAATATTCACATTCATATTAAAATAATTTTGGTGTTGATTTAATAGTATTTTTTGGTTTTTCTAAAACATATACAATTAATAAATATACAAGAATAAACAACACATCAATAAGTAAAGTAAAACTAGTACAATATAAAATAATAAAGATACTTATCATCAAAGAAAAGTACAATAAAATCCTACTGAAATTATAAGGAATCGGGTAATGCTTTCGGGCTAATATAAAAGATGCTATCATCATTGAAAAATAACAAATTAGAGTAGCGACTGCAGAACCAACGAATCCTATATAAGGTATCAATATAAAATTTAAAATTACTGTAATAGTTGCACCAAAGACAGCAAGGCCAGCGCCGTAAATTGTTTTTTCAGTTAATTTATACCAAATTGAAAGATTATAATATATACCTAAAAATAAATTAGCTAATAAAAGTATTGAAACAACCAAGAAGCCTCTTTCGTCATGGTAATCTGATCCTAAAAAGTTTATAAAGAAATTATAAAATGTTGTAACAAGGAGAAAAATAAAAGCAAGTACGATCACAAAAAATTTCATTACATCAGCGTATATTTTCTTGGCATTAACTTGTCTTTCTTGAGAGAAGAAAAAAGGCTCTGCAGCAAACCTGAAGGTTTGAATAAATAAAATCATTATTACGGAGAGCTTATAAAAAGCTCCATATAAACCAATCTCTCTGGCTGAATTTATGTTTTCTGGAAGCAGATACTTTAGTAATATTCTATCAATTGTTTCATTGGTCATACCTGCCAAGCCAGCTAGAAGTAAGGGTGATGCATAAATCATCATTTTTTTCCAAAGCTTCTTATCAAATATCCATACTGAATTAATCATTTCTGGAAGAAGCATAAAGATTGTAACAACTGAGGCAATAAGGTTTGCGATAAAAATATAACCAACACCAACAGATTGAGAGTAAACTGAATTAACAAAATTTAAGGACTGTAAGTCGTTTTCAATTACGTAAGGGCAGTAAATAATAAAAAACAGGTTTAAGCCTATATTAATAAATATATTAACTAGCCTAATTAAAGCAAATCTAGTAGCTTTATTTTGAGCTCTAAGCTTTGCAAAAGATATTGACGAAATAGCATCTAAGCCAATAATTAAAGCAAACCACTTAACATACTCTTGATTAGTAGAGTAGCCAATTAAAGCAGATATATTTTCACTAAAAGAAAACATAAAACAAATAAATAATAAAGAGGTAAATATTAATGAAATGAGAGATGTACTATAGACAATTCTATTATTATTTTCTTTTTGCGAAAACCTAAAAAAAGCTGTTTCTAATCCATAAGTTAAAACAATAACAAGAAATGCAACATATGCGTATAGCTCTGTCACAACACCATACTCTTCGGGAATAAAATATCTTGTATATAAAGGTACAAGGAGGTAGTTGAGCAGTCTTCCAACAACACTACTTAGCCCATATATTGCTGTTTGACTAGCTAATTTTTTGAGTGGGTTCAATTAAAATTTGGTTTTCTTTTTTCAATAAAAGCACTTGTTCCTTCAACAAAATCATCAGTTTCAAAACAATTTCCAAACAAATCAATCTCTGAATCATATCCATTCACACCACTTTCATAACAACAATTAATTGATTTTATTGCAGATGAAATAGCAGAAGATGAATTTCTACATATTTTTTCACACATAGCAATACAAATTTCTATTAGATCTTCTTGTTCACAAATTTGATTAACAAGACCACACTCTTTAGCTTCTTGAGCGCTAATCATCTTAGCAGTTGTAATCATTTCAAATGCCTTTCCCTTTCCAACTAAATGTGGTAACCTTTGTGTGCCTCCATATCCAGGGATTACCCCTAAAGAAACTTCAGGAAGTCCTAATTTTGCATTTGATGAAGCAATCCTAATATGGCATGCCATTGCAAGCTCCAAACCTCCACCTAATGCAAAGCCATTTATTGCTGCTATACATGGCTTATTAAAGTTTTCTAAAACATTAAAAAGTTTGTCATGACCAGTTTTTGATAATAAAGATCCTTGTGCTTTATTAAAAGTTGAGAATTCTTTGATGTCTGCACCTGCGACAAAAGCTTTTTTATCAGCCCCAGTTAGAATAACACATTTAATATTTTTATCTTTTGCAATATCAAGCAGAGCATGGTTTAATTCTTGAATTGTTTTGTTATTAAGAGCATTTAAATATTTGGGCCTATTAATTGTTAGAAAGCAAATGTGAATATTTACTTCTTTTATGATATTTTGATAATCCATATATTAGAAATATTTTCTACAAATATAACAGATTACATTACTTATTGAAAAATTATAAGAGGCTTAACAAAAAAATAAAGTGCTAACCATTTAAGGCTTCAGCTCCACCAACAATTTCTAGGATTTCAGCTGTAATAGCAGCTTGACGCGCCTTGTTGTATGAAAGAGTAAGTTCTTTCTTAAGCTCAGAGGCATTATCTGTTGCTTTATGCATTGATGTCATTCTAGCTCCATGCTCAGAGGCATGTGAATCGAGAATTGCTTTAAACAACTGAGTTTTTAATGATTTAGGAATTAACTCTTCAACAATTTGCTTTTTTTGTGGCTCAAAAATATAATCTCCAATTACGATATCATTTTCACTTGGAGATTCAACAGGTAGGAAGTTTTCATTCATCACATTTTGAGTTGCAGCATTTTTAAATTGATTATACACTAAAACTACTTTATCGTAAGATCCACTTAAAAACTCAGACATAATTGATTCAGAAATTATCGATGTTTTATCGTAAGTTAAATCAGAAAAAATGTCATCAAAGCTATTAACAAGATTATATCCATTCTTTTTAAAGAATTCAGAAGATTTTTTACCAATTGATATAAGGCTAACATTTTTCTCTTTAAAATCATTATTTATTAAAGAAACTGCTGATTTTATGATATTAGCATTAAAACCTCCACAAAGACCTCTATTAGAAGTAATTGTAACAAGAAGAACGGATTTAATATCTCTTTCAGAAGAAAAACCACCACCCTCAGAGGAATCAAGACTGGCAGAAAGATTAACCAATAATTCAGTAAGCTTATT
>TARA_B110001450_G_scaffold151355_1_pt1 | contig 13703 bp, 13 predicted proteins | sample TARA_B110001450 | Tara Oceans TARA_B110001450 (sample SAMEA4396538) | marine metagenome | biome: Polar Biome; feature: [SRF] surface water layer (ENVO:00010504); material: water (ENVO:00002006), including particulate matter (ENVO:01000060) such as... | depth 5 m | reverse complement strand
ATTCAAGAAGATCAGCACACTATGATTGAAGAAGCAATTCAAGCCATGGCAGATATTGATTCCAATGGTGTTCGCCGACTTGAACGATTAAAGCGATTCAATACAGTGTGTCCATATTGAATTGCAAATATAATTCTTGTCTCAAACCAGTGCTATGAAGAGTACTTTCCATGGTAATACTTAGAAAGGGTCTTTCTTTGGGACGGCTAACACATACGTGAATGGTGCTATTATGAGTGTAACAAAAAAAATCTATGAGTCAGTGGTCGCCCGAGATCCGAACCAACCTGAATTCCATCAGGCTGTTTGGGAAGTTTTAGAATCATTGGAACCGGTTATCGAAGCTCATCCGGAATACCGTTCAATCGTTGAACGAGTTGTTGAACCTGAGCGCCTTATTCATTTCAGAGTCCCTTGGGTTGATGATGCAGGAGTTGTCCAAGTAAACCGAGGATACCGTATTCAATTCAATGGTGCTATTGGACCTTACAAAGGTGGACTTCGTTTTCACCCAACCGTCAATGCTTCAATCTTGAAGTTCCTCGCCTTTGAGCAAATTTTCAAGAATTCTTTGACAGGTCTTCCAATGGGTGGCGGAAAAGGTGGCGCAGATTTCAATCCTAAGGGCAAGTCCAATGAAGAAGTCATGCGCTTCTGCCAATCGTTCATGATGGAACTTTGGCGACACATCGGGCATAACTGTGACGTTCCTGCCGGCGATATCGGCGTTGGTGGACGTGAAATCGGTTACATGTTTGGAATGTATAAGAAACTCCGAAATGAATTCCAAGCAGGCGTCTTAACTGGGAAAGGTCGCTCATATGGCGGTTCATTGATTCGCCCAGAAGCAACTGGATACGGTTTAGTCTACTTTGCTCGTGAAATGCTTGCCACGAAAGGCAAGTCATTCGAAGGTGCTACAGTCTCTCTTTCAGGTTCAGGCAATGTTGCTCAATTCGCCTGTGAAAAAGTTCTCGACCTTGGTGGAATACCATTGACCATGTCTGATTCAAGTGGATTCATTCATGATTCAGAAGGAATTGACCGAGAGAAGTTGGCTTGGATCATGGATCTGAAGAACAACCGTCGTGGACGAATTTCTGAATATACTTCTAAATTTACCAGTGCTACATTTACCGCATCTGCACCAGAACCATCTTCAAATGCTCTTTGGGGCGTCAATGTGGATGTTGCACTTCCATGTGCAACTCAGAACGAAGTAAACGGTGCAGAAGCACAAATGCTTGTTGATAACAATGTGATTGCTGTGGCAGAAGGCGCCAACATGCCGTGCACACCTGAAGCAGTTGAGGTGTTCCAAAAGAGCGGTGTTATGTTTGCTCCAGGCAAAGCAAGTAATGCCGGTGGCGTTGCTACCTCTGGTCTTGAAATGTCACAAAACTCACTTCGATATGGCTGGACTCGTGAAGAAGTCGATGCAAAACTCGACAACATTATGGTCAATATTCACAAGAACGCTGCTGAAACAGCCGAAAAGTATGGCCGCCCTGGCGACTATGTTTTCGGAGCGAACGTTGCAGGTTTCTTGAAAATCGCTGAAGCTATGACGGCTCATGGTGTCGTTTGAGAAGGTGATGATATGGTTCTTCTCGTAACGAACCAAAGCGGTAAGGAACGAAAAGTACGTGCCATCGTTGGTATTGTTCTCATTATTCTCGCAGTGAGTCTAAACCTTGCTTCCATGATTACAGTTGGACTTTTGGCTGCTGCAGGTGCTCTTTTGTTCAATGCCATTTCTGGTAATTGCTTCATTTATCGAGTGCTGGGTTACAGTACATGCCCAATTTCTGATTCATACTAATCAAGTTCTTTTGGACGTAGTATGTGCTGGCAATGCCATTGCCCATTCTGTTCGATAAGAAGGGCGCATGCAGCAGCCGGCATTCGATGGAACTGCTTTGTGATTTCATACAAGACCAATTCCGTTGCAGGGTTGTGGCTGAGAACCAATACAGTTTCACCTTTTTTTGCAGATTCAATACAAGCATGAATCGTTGCAGTGGTCGGATGATAGAGTTCTTCCATCGTTTGTACAGGAAGTTCTCCAAATTCAGTTTGTAGTAACGCTAGAGTTTCGAGTGTACGTTGTGAATCACTGACGAACACTCGGTCGGGAATCCAATCCATCTCCTTCAAAGCCGCAGCGATTCGAGGTGCATCGCTTCTCCCCCTTTTGTTGAGGGGCCTTTGATGGTCAGTCAGTGCTTGATTCTTCCAACTGCTTTTGGCATGACGCATGATGAGAACTCTGCGAGACATAACCATGCTTCCTTGGTAAATGGGGTCAATGACTTTTGTGCACTTCATTTAACCTTGGTATGGAATCCAAGATTCAGATGCAGAATCGTAATACGATAAACTTCCATCAGCAGCTTTTGACCAATTGACGCCATTTTCTTCCCATTGTTGAGATTCTTGTTCAATGGCCGGGAGTTCCTTTGTTGTTTCGTATACCATGTTAGAATCAGTTGCCGAATCGGTATAATTCTGCGCTGCAAATGGTGAATCATCAACAACTGTTTCCTGACCCTTTCGAACAACGAGTAATGCGCCAAGACCACAGAGTGCTAAGAGTGCGAGAATTGCGTAAACAAGGCCGCCTCCACTGGACTCTGCTTCTTGTTCTGTGCGCGCAGCATCTTCAGGATAGTAATCATAGGTATCTGATACTCCATCTCCATCCGTATCTGTTGTCTCATTACGGTCCAATGGGAAATCATCTTCAGCATCATTGATGCCGTCTTGGTCAGTATCCATTTGAGTCAAAGCACATCCATCTTCGAACACAATAGAACTCGTTGGAGATAATGGGCAATCATCGTCAATATTTTTGACTCCATCTTCATCATCGTCTTTTTGATGTTCTGAGCAACCATCGAGATCGACTCCGTGAGATTCATCAGTGTCTGGGCACAAATCTTTGTGATTGTTAATGGTGTCATTATCCTCATCAATTTGAGAATCAGCGCAACCTTCAGGATTGACTTGCTCTCCTGCAGGTGTTGCTGGGCATGTGTCGATGGTATCGTCAATCATGTCGTTATCTGCGTCTTTTTGATTGTCAGCACATCCTGAAGCATCGGTAATGAGGCCAATTTCGGTATCTGGGCAGTCATCAACATCGTTCATGATGGCATCATCGTCATCATCTCGCTGTGCATCAGAACAACCATTGGAATCCGCTTCATCTTCGTTCCCAGTCATTGGGCAAAAGTCGTCCATGTCATTGACGCCATCTTCATCTGTATCACGTTCAGCAGATGAACAGCCAACGCCATTGACGAGGGTTGATGGTGATGTAGTTGGACATTCATCCAGTTGGTCATTGATTCCATCTTCATCGGTGTCACGTTGCATATCTGCACATCCAGCACTGTCAACAGCAGAGCCGAGTGGCGTCATTGGACAAGCATCGAATGCATCCATGATTCCATCATTATCGCCGTCTTCTTGAGAGCCTGAACATCCAGTAGCGTCGACGTTCTCACCTGCGGGTGTTGATGGGCAAGCATCGATATCATTGGTGACTCCATCGAGATCATCGTCCTTCTGTTGTTCTGAACATCCCATTGAATCAACGGATTGACCTGCGGGTGTGTTCAAACAATGGTCAGGAGTATCGCCGTTTGGATTATCACCATAGCTGTCTCCATCTGCATCAAACCATTGTGTTGGTTCAGTAGGGAATCGGTCAGCCATGTTTCCATTTTGGTTATCTCCGTATCCATCACCATCTGCATCTTCCCATTGAGTGCCGTCCATTGGGAAAGCATCTGGGTCGGTGCCTGCTTGGTTGTCTCCGTATCCATCACCATCAGTATCTTCCCATTGAGTTGCGTCATTCGGGAATGCATCGCCGTTGTTTCCGGTTGGGTTATCGCCATAGCCATCACCATCGGTGTCGGTCCATTGGGTTGAATCAGTAGGGAATTCGTCAGGAGTGGTTCCAGTTGGATTGTCTCCATATCCGTCACCATCCTGGTCAGCCCATTGAGATGAATCGGTAGGGAAAGCATCACCGTTGTTTCCAGTTGGGTTATCTCCGTATCCATCACCGTCTTGGTCTGCCCATTGGGTTGAATCAGTCGGATACTCATCAGCATAATTGCCGGCGGCGTTATCTCCGTAGCCATCTCCATCTTGGTCAGCCCATTGGGTTGAATCGTACGGGAATGCATCAGAGGCATTGCCGGATGGGTTGTCTCCGTAGCCGTCCCCATCTTGGTCATCCCATTGGGAACTGTCGAGCGGGAAAGCATCGGGTGAATTGCCATTTGGGTCATCGCCATAGCCGTCTCCATCCATGTCTGAATATTGGCTGCTGTCGTAAGGGAAATCATCAACCATGTCGTTGTAGCCATCACCGTCGGAATCTTTCTGAGAAAGTTCACAACCATACATGTCGACTGATGCACCAGCAGTTGTGTTGGCACATAGGTCATATTCATTGGCAACTCCATCATTATCATCATCAATGGTCAGTGAGAAGCAATCACTGTCGCCAATTAATTGAACACTTATACTCGAGTAGAGATTGACGACTGCGCAGTAAATACCACTCATGTTTGGAGTCGTATAGGTGAATGTTGGCATGCTCATGTTTTGTGCTGTTGCAGTAAAGGTACTGAGGGTCGAAGTAGCCAGTGATGCACCTGAACTATCAGTGACTAATATTTGGTATTTGTAATCGTCTCCTGTAACAAGGTCGCTGCCTTTGACCATGACATCATTGGTGGCTGAAGTTGAACTTGTTGAATATGAATCAATCAACATGGTCGGCAATTGTGGAATGAACTCATCATCATGAACGCCAATAAATCCTTCATTGGAAGTCAGATTAACTTGAGTGTTATTGTATGAAAGGAAAGTAACAAACCCGTGATCATTCATGGTTGTTGGTCCATTCCATGTGATTTGCCACGATTCTGAGGTGGCCGTATCGGTCGTAAACGTGACGTTCATTTGGTCAATCATTGAGGCTGTGAGTGCCATGTCGACATCCATCGAAGTCGTGTAATTGTTATCAAATTCGACCATATCATAGACAAGCCACCATACTGTATAATCGGTGTATGTACTGAGGTTTGTTGCATATATTTCACCTGTTGTTGAAGAGGTTACGTAAGCTTCGAGCATTTCGATGTAGATGCAATCTCCATCTTCATCGAGCATTGCTCCAGTAGCGTCTTTCAACACTGATACAGAACAGTATTCAGATTCTTGCATTACAGGGCTTGCCGATGTTGCATTGGCCATCATGGTCGTTGCTGTAGCACTGAAGTTACCATTGCTCGGCATGGACCAACTTTCAGTGTCATTCAAGAAAAACTGAACATTTGAATGGTTGTAGAGGTATGTATCTCCAATGGTTAATCCCGTGAATTCAAGCATTGAATCGGTTGTTCCATTCATGGTCACAGTGACGGACTGGAAACTTTGCCCTCCGCCTGGTAAATTTGTAGTTAATGAGATGTCATAATTATTCGTAAGAACACCTCCCCCAAATGATGCGTAATGATATACTTTGAAGTATGCTGTGAAATTTGATAGGGCTGTATATGCTGCTGCTTCATTATCTGAAGAAGAAGACATTGAAACAAAACTATTGAAAGAAAGTAAACTACCAGTAGCATCTTCTAAAGTTGCATCAATATCGCCACCTGCGTGCAAGAATGTTAAATTGAAGTAGTATGTGACCCCACTCATCATTTGAATTTCGTAGTAATCATCATTGGCAACTCCAGCAGAATTTATTTCGACACTTAATCCAGTACAAGCAACCGGCAATATGGAGGCTAAAGTTGCAGTAGCAGGTGTATCATTGGGTTCTAAGATATCCGGGGCATTACCGTTTCCAGTACATGGGCTTGGTATTGCGCTCCCATTACCACCCGTTCCGTTGCCACCGGTTCCGCTGCCAGTCGAGGTGCTGAATGTCCAGATGTCAAGGGTATAGAATCCATACCCGTCATAACGGTATATTTGTACATAAACAGTCCCTCCATGTGGAGTTGCAGAATTATTTGTGCTTACTGATTCGGGGTTAAACATATATGATTCATCGATAAAAGTTCCATTCGCATCATAGATTGCAAGATCAAAATCGTTTGTATATGTGGAACCGTTTGCAGAAGTATATGTTGTGTTAAAGGAAAGTTGCAGCGCTAATCCTTCATTGGCTGCAAGGTTGACTGCGACCCAATCTTCATCATCATTGACATCGAGTTCGCCGAAGTCCGAAAAATACACAGGTGCAAACCCTGAAAGGTTTGCAGCAAAGGATGAATTGACTCCTGACATGTTGTCTGGTAAATCCATGGATAATCCAAAGTCGTTTTGATTTGCACCGACTGCAGATACGCTTGGTGCAGTCAATGTCAGCGTCGTTACGACAAGCATCAAGGCCAAGAGAATGGAACTCGATTTGTTAGGATTCGTAGAACTCAAGGAAGAGGACATAAACTTGGGACTGAGTGATAGTTTAAGAGACTCTCTACTCGGCATTAAATTGCTGTTGGAGCAACATGGCCCTCTTTTTTGTCTTCTGGTTTACGAACCCGTGACCAAACTCCGCCCATTAATTCATCATGGTGATTGCCACAGTAATGGAATCGGCGGTATGCCTCTCGAAATGAGTAGGCTTTTTTTCCAGTTGCTACAAGGAAACCTTCTGGTGAGAGACGGGATACAATGGTTCCTTCTTCCCCACAACCAAGGAAATCGCATACTGCTGAGCCGCCCATGAGAGTGTTAGAGGCTTACAGGTCTTTAATGGTCGTATCGAACCCTAGAATTTCACATGAGTTCATGCGAAAATCATTCAGCTTCTGGAATCGGCTCAATAACGACCAATGGAATATTCGCTTCAATTGCTTGACCTTCTTCACAAGTCACAGAGATGACGGTTCCGGAGACAGGTGCTTGAATTTCATTTTGCATCTTCATGGCTTCCAGAATGAGGATTACTTGACCTTCAACAACTTCGTCACCAACATTGACTTCGACAGTAACGACTTTTCCAGGGATATTGGCTGAAACTGTACCTGACTTCTTCTTTTTTCCACTGGCGTTTCTTTTCTTTTTCGCCACCGGTGCTGCGTCAGGAATTTCGATTTGAAATGTTTTTCCTTCAACAGTCGCAGACCAAGAAGTACCTTCGCCTTCTATGACGACCTCAAATTCGGTTCCATCAACAATCACTTTTCTTGTTTCAGTCATACTTTCACTTCCAAGGTGAGCGACTTGCTCGTTTCTGCATTAATGAGGAAAGACCCATGTTCATTCTTCGATGATCTTGGGACCATGGAAGGCCAGGTTTACGGGCAACTTGACCAGGGTCGTCTCCACTTTGTGAGAGTAGGGAATAGACTGCAGCAATCGCTGCCATTCGCAAGGTCTCTTCATCGTGGCTTGACATATGAACGCCTCAAAGGGGTATATTTCCATGCTTTCGAGCAGGGCGTAATTCTTCTTTATCCAATAACATCTCGAGCGCACGACAGAGTTTACTTCGAGTTTGGTTTGGTTCGATGACATCGTCCAAATATCCGAGTGCTGCTGCAGTGTACGGATTTGCAAATTTCTCATTGAAATCTTCAGTCAGTCTTTGGCGTTCTTGTTCAGCGTTTCGTGAGTTTGCAATTCGCTTTCGATGAATGATTTCGACTGCACCATCTGCACCCATTACTGCAATTTCACCGGTCGGCCATGCGACATTGTAGTCTCCACGGATGTGCTTCGATGACATGACATCGTATGCGCCACCGTAGGCTTTGCGAAGAATGACTGTGAGTTTCGGAACAGTTGCTTCTGCATATGCATAGAGGAGTTTAGCACCGTGTCGAATAATCCCGCCCCATTCTTGACTTGTACCCGGTAAGAAACCTGGAACATCTTCAAGGGTAATGATTGGAATGTTGAATGCATCACAGAAACGGACGAAACGTGCTGCCTTGTCGCTTGCATCAATGTCCAAACATCCTGCTAACACCTTTGGCTGATTGGCAACGACGCCAACAGTATGGCTACCAAGGTGTCCAAACCCTACAACGATGTTTTGTGCCCAATCGGCTTGCACCTCAAGGAAAGCACCATCATCGAGAACTTCTGAAATAACATCAAGGACATCGTATGCTTTTGTCGCTTGGTCTGGCATGATGGTGTCAAGTGCTTCACATGAACGGTCGATTGGGTCACTGGTTTTCTTATCAGGTGGTCGCTCGAGATTATTTTGTGGAAGTAAGTCACACAAATCGCGTGCCAACTGAATTGCTGCTTCGTCATCTGCTGCTGAAAAGTGAGATACTCCTGACTTGGTGCCATGCGTTGATGCACCGCCTAAGTCTTCAAAGTTCACTTCTTCATTGGTGACTGTTTTGATGACTTCAGGACCTGTAATGAACATGTATGAGGATTCCTCTACCATGATGACAAAATCCGTAATTGCTGGAGAATAGACTGCTCCACCTGCACACGGACCCATAATGACAGATATTTGGGGTACTACACCAGAGGCGCGAACATTTCGGAAAAAGATTTCAGCATAACTGCCGAGAGAAGCAACACCTTCCTGAATACGTGCGCCACCAGAATCGTTCAAACCGATGACAGGACGCCCTGTTTTGAGTGCCATGTCGAGAACCTTACAGATTTTGAGTCCGTGCATTTCACCTAATGAACCACCGTAGGCGGTGAAGTCTTGAGCAAAAGTAAACACTTGCCTGCCGTTGATAGAGCCATGACCAGTGACGACACCGTCGCCTGGGATGATGTCTTTGTCCATGCCGAAATCTCTGCATCGATGCTCAACTAACGCATCAAGCTCTTGAAATGTCCCCTCGTCAAGGAGGACATCTATGCGTTCACGTGCCGTCATTTTGCCCTTGCCGTGTTGACGGTCGATACGATCTTGGCCTCCACCCATTTCGCTGCGAGATTTACGATTTCGTAAATCTTGGAGTCGTTCCTCTGATGATGTCATAGGCTTCCCAAAGGGGTCTACGGAAAACCCGCCCTTATGCGTTGCCTTTGTTTGAGGTCGTATGGAGCGTTCTACAGATACTTCCTGAAAAGCGCTTTTTTGAGTATGAATATACTTCCCATTTCATCAATCCACCAAGCACCTCGACTTGAACGCCATCGAACTGATGTCGAACGTCTGAAGTTTAGGGATGATGATGGTGCCCAATACATGTTCCAACGGTTCAAGGGATTCCTGGGCTTAACAATTTGATTAGGACCAAGCAAATTGATTCCTCTCCAGAAAACGGTGAAGAGTAAATACTCCGTTCATGCCTCTTGATGAAGCATAGGAAGAGTGAAACAACACGGTCATGAATGCGTCTAAGGGGTGTGTTGATAGGGAGGAGATGCCTCCAACAACCATGAGCGAACCGTGGAGAATCGTGGTTGCAAAGCCCGGCCTAGACGGGCACGACCGAGGTGCCAAAGTGGTTGCACGAGCATTACGTGATGCAGGTAACGAAGTCATCTACACTGGTTTGCGACGTAGTGCTCAACAAATTGTCGATACTGTACGTGACGAGGATGCGCGATTCCTCGGCCTTTCCTCCCTTTCTGGCGCACATGAGCACCTTTTCCCGAAGGTCTGTGAACTCTTGAAGCAACAAGGGCTTAACGATGTGATTGTGTTCGGAGGTGGAATCATTCCACTTGGTGATCGTGAACCACTGTATGCTTGTGGTATACGTGCTATTTTCGGTCCAGGCACACCTACTTCTGAGATTTTAGAATTTATAGAACAATCAACACAGTTGGAGAATACTGGCGTTGGCCAAGACAGCGATTGGTATTGGACCTCATCGGCATGAGGTGATGGTATGACGTTCGAGTTCCTTGAGCAAGCCAAATCTGGTGACCGCCGTTCACTTGCGCGAACATTAAGCAGTCTTGAAAACGGTTTAGTCAAGATTGAAAAAGTACTCGAAACGATAGGTTCAGTCCCGCTTCCTACTGATGGTGATTGGCAAACTTTAGCGATTACCGGAGCACCAGGTGTTGGTAAATCATGCCTTCTTGATGGGTTACTTCGCTCGTGGGCCGAAAAAGGACTTCGTGTTGCAGTCTTAGCCGTTGACCCTTCGTCTCCACGGACAGGTGGGGCTTTACTGGGTGACAGAGTACGGATGACTGTCGTCGATGATAAGGATTTGAATGGACTGATTTATTTGCGTTCAGTTGCAACTCGTAAAGCATCGGGAAGCGTCCCAGTCATCGTAGAAGACATGACCAAAGTTCTCCTCGCTTTGGGCTGGCAGCGTGTGATTATCGAGACGGTTGGAGCAGGACAGTCAGAAGTGAGATGTGCAGCACTGGCTGACCGAATTGTGGTTGTTGAAGGGCCAGCACGAGGCGATGGAATTCAAGCTGAAAAAGCAGGCTTACTCGAATTAGCAGATGCAGTTTTAGTGAACAAATCTGATTTGCCTGGAGCAGAACTTCACGCCGACGAAATACGAGAGTCGTTCGAATTAGGGGCAGGAAGTACCCCGCCAGTACTCTTGACTTCAGCCATACATGGTACTGGTATTTCTGAGGCTGCTGAAATGCTTCTCATGCTTTCATCTTCTGGTCGCTCAACACGTGCACGATGGCGAGAACGCCTTTTGGCATACCATGAACGAAAAATCCTCGAATCTCCTCAACTCGATGAATTACTCGAAAAACTGGCGAAGGGTTCAATTCAGTTAGATGAAGCGTTACATCTTATTGGTGGTGAAAGCAATGAGTGAACATGTTGAATTAACGAACCCCGTTGAATTATCAGTTGGTGGAATGGGCGGGCATTTATTTCGTCGTTCAATCCATCTTGGTATGTCCCTTCTGCCTTTGGTCTTCTTTGAATATGGTGAATCACTTGCCGACCTCGTTGGATTAACAGTCCCTCAATTATTATCATCAATGGTTTTTCTATTGTTTCTTTTAGAAGGCCTTCGTCTTGGTTTTGGGATCACAATCTATGGGCAAAGAGAGTATGAAGCCCGACAAGTTTCCGCTTTGGGTTGGGGCGCATTTGGTATTGGTCTGGTCTTTTTGTTGGCGCCCGTCGAAGCATACGCATGGCCAATTATTCTTTCTTTATCCTTAGGTGACCCCTTTCTTGGTGAAATGAGACGCCGAGGTATTGGAACCCGTAATGTTATTCTTTCATCCGTTGCCTTCTTGTTCCTTGTTTGGGTTGCATGCTGGCACTTTTTTGCTACACCATTATGGCTGGCCTTTTTGTTTGCGCCTTTGTGCGTAGCATCAGAATGGCCTCGTCTACGATACATCGATGACAACGCAACGATGGTCCTCATTCCACTTGGAATGATTTTACTGTTCGAGCCCTTTCTCCAACTGATGTAATCAAATTATGTGTAGAAGTTGACTCAATATATTCAAATGATGGTTAGCATTGGCAAGGTTGAGGGATACAGATGAGCGAAGAGACCAAGGATTCAGCACCACCACAAATCGCCTACTTTGTCGTGTTTTCTCTCGGTGTCATTTTCCTCGCAATCTCCATGGTGAGATATCCTCTTTGGGGCCTTTGATTTCTAAGGGATGCTTGAAGAAGGTCACCGTTTTGGTCACCTTATGTGTGGCATAGGTGGGATGTTCGGTGAGCCGGACCCTGCTGTTGTTCAAAGAATGAATACACTCCTTCACCATCGTGGACCAAATGGCAATGGCGTTTGGTCCGATGACCATATCTCACTTGGGCACACTCGTTTAGCCATCGTTGACTTAGCCGGAAGCGACCAGCCTTTATTCGGCGCTGCACGTGAAGTCCTTGTAGCGAATGGGGAGATCTATAACTACCGAGAAATCCGTGCACAAAACCCCTCTTTTTCTTGGAGTACACAGGGCGATTCCGAATCGATATTGGCACTTCTCGACGCCTCAAAATCGAAGCATTCCGGTGTGTTAACTGCTCGGCAACATGCACAATGGATTTCACAATTGAATGGAATGTATGCATTTGCTCTTTGGGATTCTGAATCTCGTCATTTACTTTTAGCGCGTGACCCACTTGGAATTAAGCCACTTGTTCGGACATCAGTTGACGGTTCACTTCTTTTTGCCAGTGAAAGTAAAGCATTGCGGGCACATGAAGGCCATGTACCTGCACTGGATGAAGAAGCCCTTGTTGCTCGCCTAGCATGGGAATATCCGCTTGATGGTACGACGTTACTGAAAGATGTCACTCAGATTCGACCAGGTACTGTTGAAGTTTGGGCATTGGATCGTGAAGGTAAAGCCAAACTGTTTGACCGTGCTACCATCGAACAACAAAAAGTCAATCCTTTGAATACATGGGGTCCTGAAACGGATGCTGAATTTCTGCTGGAAACTTTCGTCGAAGGTGTTTCAGAACGCCTCATGTCGGATGTACCAGTTGGAATTGTTCTTTCTGGTGGACTTGATTCTTCATTGGTAGCAGCAGTTGCCCATGAGGCTGCAGAACGTGCCCATCAGCCGGTTCCGGCCTGTTGGACGGTCGCAGAAAGTGAAGAGAACCCTGATTGGATTGCTGCTGAAGAAGTTGCTTCCTCGTTTGATTTGGTCCACCATCAACATATTCTCGAACCAGACTCATTTGACACGCTCCTTCCAGATTTGTCATGGCATGGTGAAGACCTTGATGTCACCGTACTCTTTTTCCAACCACTGTTCCAAAAGATGTCACAGCATGTGACGGTTGGATTATGTGGACAAGGGGCAGATGAGTTGCATGCAGGTTATCCCCGCTACCGAGATCTCAAGGCACATGGCGAGGTTATTGATGCTCGTTTGGCATCGATGGAACATCCTTTTGCACGTCAAATGGAGAATGAAGCATTGCCTGTTGGTGAGCACTGGTATGCGAAGGGTCATGCAGGCGGTAGCCATACGGGTTCACTGGAAGAATTCCTTCAATTCGAGCTTGACCACGGACAACTTTCAAATTTTCAATTACGGTTGGTTGACCGCCATTCAATGGCACATTCATTAGAAGTTCGAGTTCCATTTCTTTCTAAGTCTCATCGACAAGCCAGTCATCAATTGCCGATGGAATGGCGACTTCCTCCGAACGGTGATGAAAAGCTAGCCTTACGGGCCGCAGCATCGCTCACCTCGTTACCAAAACATATTGTTCGCCGTCCTAAATTACCTGCAGGTCGAGCGACATCCCCCACTTTAATTGATAATCTCCTTGCAGAATACAAACCCCAAACCGATGCTCTTCTTCGGCGTTATCCATCATTTTCTGGGGCTTTAAAGACACAGCATGATATAGCCCTGGGTTTAGGATTGTTTGAGGCAGTTCACATTTTAGATAGAGGGGCGAGGAAACCTACGGGTTCGACGATGGATTTACTCAACGAGGTGATTGGTTGACATTTGTTCATAATTTAGCACCTGTGCTTGAAAGCAAACGTGAAGAACTCACTGCATGGATGTCCCAAAAAAGAACCGAAGTGCCTATTCCGATCTATGGTAGTGTCGACATTCGGGATGCTGGCTGGAAAATCAGTGTCGTAGATGCAAATCACTTTCCTGCAGGTTTCAACAATGTTTCATCAGAAGATAAACCGTCCATTGCCGCACTTCTCAAAACTCATATCCTGCGTGAATACACAGACTGCGAATGGGTCCATCTTTACCCTGAATCACATACTCGGAACAAAGGATATGTT
>TARA_B110001450_G_scaffold147448_1_pt1 | contig 13755 bp, 13 predicted proteins | sample TARA_B110001450 | Tara Oceans TARA_B110001450 (sample SAMEA4396538) | marine metagenome | biome: Polar Biome; feature: [SRF] surface water layer (ENVO:00010504); material: water (ENVO:00002006), including particulate matter (ENVO:01000060) such as... | depth 5 m | reverse complement strand
AGGGCTCTCGCACCATACCGAGCGGAATTAAGGAGAACATTTCTATTGTTCAAAATTATCTTTCTTAGCTTCAGCCTTTTTATCGCGGCTCTTTATGCCGAAAAAGCAAGTGCACTTGGCACGATAGGCCAAACAAGTGCCAACTACTCCGTCGCAGTGAATGGTATCCCCGTAGGCCGATTAGATGTAGCCGCGAATGTATCTAAAACTCAATATTCAATTGTCGCAAACCTGCGTTCTAGCGGGTTAGCATCAATCTTCACAAAAATAAGCTTTTTAATCAAATCAAACGGCCTTTTAGCCGGAGGGGATCGCTACAGCCCAAGAAATTATAGTGAAGAATCGAACGTGGGCAACGTTAATGATTTCCTGACAATGAAGTATCGTAATAACCTTCCTATTCCATCCAAAATTTTCCCTGCCCCCGCTCTTTTGGCGAAGAACCAGTTTGGAACCATTGACCCTATGACGGCTATTTTTGCAGTCTTCCGGGATCGCCCAAAAAACGAGCTGTGCAAACTTGATTTAATATTATTTGATGGAAAAAAACGCACGGCTGTAAAATTTATTCCTAAGGAACCCTCAGGAAGTGACGTGCGTTGCGACGGGTTTTACTCCCGTATTGGTGGGTTTTCAGATAAAAAAATTACTGAAGGAACAGAGTTTCCACTTGAAATTGAATACGAATTGATAGGCGGCATCTACCAAGTTAATTGGCTTGTTATAAAATCACCCCGTGGACGCGCCTCGTTTTCTAGAAGATAATGTCGATGTGAAATTTAATTTACCTATAGACGCGGTTCTACCGCAGGTTATCGACTGCCTGAAAAAGTCAGGTCGCGTTGTACTGCAGGCTCCTCCAGGTGCAGGGAAAACAACGCGTACCCCTCTTGCCTTACTTAATTCAGACCTCTGCTCTGGCAAAATTATAATGCTTGAACCAAGGCGTCTCGCCGCACGTGCAGCCGCTGAACGCATGGCGGACACATTGAATGAAAAAGTTGGACAAACTGTTGGCTATCGAATGAGAGGAATTTCCAAAGTAGGATCTGATACCCGTATTGAGGTGATAACTGAAGGCATCCTAACCAGGATGCTTCAGTCCGATCCAGAGCTACCAGGCATTTCCGCAATTCTTTTTGACGAATTCCATGAACGATCTTTGGCCGCTGATCTAGGATTAGCTTTAGCATGGGAAGTTCGCGAAACCCTGCGCGATGACCTATTGATTGTCGTAATGTCAGCAACTTTGGATGCAGCCCCTGTTGCTATACTCATGGATGATGCGCCAATCATTACGAGTGAAGGCCGCAGCTATCCAGTTGAAATAAATTATCTCCCGCGTCCCCAGTCAAAAGAAACTCCACTGGAGGCGCAGGCAGCTAACCTTGTGCTGAAGGCGATCCATGAAACCCAAGGTGGAGTACTTGTTTTCCTACCTGGAGAGGCGGAAATCAATCGTACGGCCCAGCGTTTACAGGCAACGATGCCCAAAAACTGTATTTTGCGCCCTTTGCTTGGCAATCAACCCTTCGCAACTCAACAGCTGGCAATACAGCCCGAGCCACATTTCCGAAAAATTGTATTGGCCACTGCCATCGCAGAGACCTCACTGACCATTGAGGATATTCGTGTAGTGGTGGATTGTGGGCTTGCTAGGCGCGCTTATTACGATCCAGAAAAAGGCTTGCAGAAATTGATCACAGAGCGGGTAAGCAAAGCCGAAGCAACTCAACGCACTGGACGCGGAGGACGAGTTGCTGAGGGACAATCCTACCGACTTTGGGCTAAGGCTGAAGAGGGCGCAATGGCAGCCTTCCCACCCCCAGAAATTCAAATTGCAGATCTGGCGCCGCTCGCGCTCGAATTAGCAAAGTGGGGCAGCAAGCCAACGCAATTATCATTTCTTTCGCAGCCACCCAAGGGGGCTTGGGCGCAGGCACAAAATTTATTGAGCCAACTCGGCGCGTTAGAAAATAACCGTTTGACCCCACACGGGGCAGCTCTTGCCAAGTTGCCACTACACCCAAGACTCGCCCAGATGCTCGTTCTGGCAGGTCCGCAAGCCGCGCCAATGGCTGCTCTTCTCTCTGATCGTGATATACTCGCATCACGGCAAATTGACCTCAGCCCAGCCCTTCTTGCCATCGCGCGAGGATCCAGAGCCGACGACAATGATATGCATGATCTTGAAGCTCTAAAGCGTATCAAGGCAGAGGCTAAAAAGTTGTCATACCTTGTTCCAAAAGGAGCTTTCACCTCTCGTTTAAGCCCTGCGCAATGCCTCGCTTTAGCCTATCCAGAAAGGGTTGCTTTACGCAGGAATGGGCCGCAGCCCCGTTATATTATGGCTGGAGGTAAAGGCGCAGTTATGGCGCGCGATGACGGCCTAATCAAAGCACCATTCCTAGTCATTTCAGACCTTGGGAGTCCCCAGAAAGGTTCGGGCCCCGATCCAAAGATTCGCCGTGGCTTGCAAATTTCTGAAATGGAGTTGCGCGAGATATTTTTACCTCAAATAAGCTGGATAACATCCTGCAAATGGTCGAGCCGAGATCGCCGCGTTCTGACCACTAAAACAGAAAGCTTTGGTGCTTTAATACTCGCACAAGAAACCTGGTCTAAAGCTCCAGCCGACTTGATTGCAAAAGCAATGCTTGATGGGGTCCGTCATTCAGGCCTCCACCTCTCCAAACCAGCCCAGCATCTGCAGGCGCGCGTTGCAGCCGCCCCCGCAAATACCTTTCCAGATATCAGTGACTTAGGTCTTCTAAAGTCGCTTGAAATCTGGTTACTTCCCTATCTCACTGGCGTTACTTCAGAGCAGGATTGGAAGAATTTTGATGCTCTTCCCGCTTTAAAGTTCTACATCGGATGGTCAAATCAAGAACGGCTTGATGAGCTTGTGCCTAGTCATTTCACAACTCCTTTAGGGCGAAGGATTCCGATTGATTATAAGGGAGATATTCCAGAAATAACATTAAGGATTCAGGAACTTTTTGGTCAAACTACCCACCCAAAAATTAGCAATCAAGATCTAAAAGTAACCTTGCTTTCACCAGCACACAGGCCCATTCAAGTAACTACAGATATCCCAGGGTTCTGGACAGGAAGTTATGCTGATGTGAGAAAAGACATGCGAGCGCAATATCCCAAGCATCCCTGGCCCAAGGATCCAACCCAAGCGAATCCAACTCTTAGAGCAAAGTCACGCAAAAAATAAGATCGCCTAACTAAGATTGCATTATCCATCTTTACGCATCCATGGACCGTGGTGATCACCGTCCATATCTATACGCTTGAACGAATGGGCTCCGAAGAAATCGCGCTGGGCTTGGATCAGATCAGTTGTTCCACGCGCCTGTCGGATCGTATCAAACCAGCTTAGAGCTGAAGACAATGCAGGAACTGGCAACCCTTGTAAAACGGCAGCGGCTACAACCCGGCGCAATCCACCCACATTTTGGGTCAAAACCTTGATAAAGTGATCTGCCAAAATAAGGCGACCACGCGGGAGGTCAGTCCGAAAAGCCCTCGCGATATCATCAAGCATGGCCGAACGAATAATACAGCCTGCACGCCAGACTTCAGCAATTCGCGCGTAATCAAGATCCCATTCAAACTCAACAGCCGCAGCCTCAAGTATTCTGAAACCCTGAGCATACCCCAGAACGCGGCCTGTCACCAAAGCTGATTCCATGTCTTGCTCAGACACCTTCGCAATTGGATCTATACCAGCCGGCACCAATAGTGGTGCCGCAATCTGGCGGGTCAGTTTATGTGAGCTTAAAACTCGCGCACCTACAGCAGCTTCGATAATACTAGCAGATTGCCCCATACGAATAGCTTCGATAACAGTCCAGCGGCCCGTACCCTTTTGGCCTGCCTGGTCAACTATCATATCGACCATCTCCTCGCCTGTCTCCGGGTCTTTAGCGGCCAAGACTTCCGCTGTTATATCTACCAAATAACTTTCTAATGGACCACGAGACCATCGACGGAAGACTGGCGCAATTTCACTACCAGAACGGCCCTCACCGTCACGCAATAAACCATATACTTCCGCCAGCATTTGCATCTCAGCATATTCAATGCCGTTATGAACCGTTTTGACAAAATGCCCTGCTCCATCCGGACCCAGACGCGCTACGCACGGGTCGCCCTCAAAGTTGGCAGCAATTGCTTGCAGCACGGGCTCCACAATGGCGTAACTCGCCTCAGTTCCCCCTACCATGATAGAAGGGCCATGACGCGCGCCCTCTGCTCCGCCAGAGATACCTATACCTAGATACGCAAGTCCGGCAGCTTCGACCCTTCTGCACCGTGCAACAGTATCACGGAAATCTGAGTTACCACCATCAATGATAGTGTCACCTGATGAAAGCAATGGGATCAAATTATCAATCGTTTGATCAACTGGCGTGCCCGCAGGGACCAACAAAATGATTGCACGAGGCTGCGGCATTGCCTGAACCATCGCTTTAATACTATCGGACTTTTTTAATTTCTGCGCCAGTGGCCCCGCAGATGCAATCAACGCATCTATATCCAGTAAATCCAAGTTCCAAAGGGCAACATCGGTACCGTTTTCCGCTATATTCAACGCCAGAGCGCCGCCCATAGTTCCAACACCAATCAAACCCATGCTTACTTGTATCATTTCACCCTCCCAGGTATCAAAAACTGCTTAGAGCAATTTAAGTGCAGGACCAAAGGTCGACTTGAGAAATTCTGGCTAAACAAACAATTTTCCAGATTACTGCGACAGACACCAACGCATTACAGCCTTTTGAGCATGCAGTCGATTTTCGGCCTCATCGAAGACTACCGATTGCAAACCGTCCATTACCGAGCTGGTCACTTCTTCATTACGGTGCGCTGGCAAGCAGTGCATAAAGATTGCATCAGGTTTTGCGTGTTTCATTAATGAATCATTCACTTGGTAACCACGAAGTTGATTGTGACGCCGTTCGCGTGCAGTTTGACTGTCGTGCATGGAAATCCAAGTATCCGTGACCACTAAATCAGCCCCAGTCACAGCCTCAACTGGATCTCGAATAATCTCAACTCGTACTCCTTTGGACTGTGCTTCATTCATAAATTCTGGTTCTGGCTCCAGCGTTTGAGGGCCAGTAAAGATGAAATCAAACCCAAATTGTCCAGCAGCATGAATAAAGCTGGCGCAGACATTATTACCGTCTCCCGTCCAAACGACGCGCTTGCCACGTATTGGGCCACTGTGTTCTTCAAAAGTCAGAATATCTGCCATAATCTGGCAAGGATGAGTGCGATTAGTCAGTCCGTTGATAACCGGCACCGTCGCGTGATCAGCCATTTCCAACAAGGTTGCTTCGTCAAAAGTTCTGATCATTATCAAATCAACGTAACGACTTAAGACGCGTGCAGTGTCGGCAATTGTCTCACCATGCCCAAGTTGTAATTCGCTGCCAGAAAGAACCATTGTTTCGCCACCCATTTGGCGCACACCCAAATCAAAGCTGACACGAGTTCGCGTAGAGGGCTTTTCAAAAATCAAAGCAACCATTTTTCCAGTTAGCACTTTTTCTATGTCTTTTGTGCCCTTCGGTAGGCCTTGTCGCGCTATCTTTATGCGACTTGCTTCATCTAAGATTCCGCGCAATTGATCGGGAGCAATCTTATTGATATCCAAAAAATTCTGCATTTAAATTTCAAATCCTATTTTTGTTCCAACAGCAGCTCTGTGATAACAAGATGCTCGTCTTTTCGTTTTCTTGATCAACCTCAGACATCGGACTGTAACGAAGTTGCAGCCTTTCGAAGTCGGTCAACCGCCACCTTGATGTCTTCGTCAGCGATATTCAAAGCGGGTAGCAAGCGCACCACATTCTCCGCAGCCGGAACAGTTAGAATTTCTGCATCATAGCCAGCTTTCACCACGTCCATGTTGTTTACCTTACACCGCAAACCAACCATTAAGCCTAATCCAATGATCTCATCAAAAATGTCTGGAAACTCTGCAATCAACCCTCCAAGGCCTTGATGTAGCAAACCCGATTTACGATTGACGTCTGACAAGAACTCGGGGTCCGACACATGGTTCAGTACGGTGCTACCTACAGCACAGCCTAGAGGATTACCCCCATAAGTTGAACCATGTGTTCCAGCAGTCATTCCATTTGCAGCATCTTTAGTGGCCAAGACAGCCCCAATTGGGAAGCCTCCACCAATTCCCTTTGCGACCATCATGATGTCAGGCTCTATGCCCGACCATTCATACGCAAACAACTTACCTGAGCGGCCAACTCCACATTGCACTTCGTCAAGAATCAACAGAATCCCGTGACTATCACAAAAATCACGTAATCCTTTTAGGCAATGATCTGGAACCCGACGAATGCCACCTTCACCCTGAATAGGTTCAATCAAAACTGCCGCTGTTTTGTCAGTCACAGCTGCATGCAATGGATCATGTTGTCCAAATGGAACTTGCACAAACCCCGGCAGTACTGGGCCGAAACCCTTTATCATCTTCTCGCTACCCGCGGCTGCGATTCCAGCCGATGAGCGGCCATGAAAAGCCCCATCAAAAGTAATGATCTCAACCTGCTCAGGGTGACCTTTATCATAAAAATACTTGCGCGCCATTTTGATAGCTAATTCGCATGCCTCCGTTCCAGAGTTGGTGAAAAATACTGTATCTGCAAAGGTCAAATCTACCAACTGATCCGCCAATGTTTGCTGAGCCGGAATATGATACAAATTTGAAGTGTGCCAGAGTTGCGCCGCCTGCTCTGTCAAAGCTTCAACCAATGCAGGATGCGCATGTCCTAAACTATTCACTGCAATCCCCGCACCAAAATCTAGAAACCTACGGCCGTCGTCTGTCGTTAACCAGCTGCCAGTGCCAGAAACAAAACTCAAGGGCGCGCGGTTATATGTTGGTAAAATGGACGGGATCATAAAAAAGCCTTTCCTGTGAGAATTATGGACGAAACCAAAATGTAAGGATGGGATGAAGAAACAAGATCAGAGAGGCCACTGCCTTCTAAAAAAATCAGATTAACGACGTCGGAGTGTTTTAACAGTTTGCTTCTTCATCTGCTTATTATACCAAACCAATCCACACTTGAAAAGACGAAATTTATTTTCTCCTTCTTCAACCGCTTTAAATTGCTAGGATTTCAGGCGATACCCGCGCGAGAACCAGACCCAGACCAAGCTCACAGCAAAGATGTTTGCTACTGTTATCACTACAAGTGCAGTCCAAGGACCACTATCAGATACACCCAAAACACCAAAACGCCCGCCATCAATGATATAAAACATCGGATTGGCCCGAGTAATCGGCTGCAATATTTCAGGAAGTGCTGTTATCGAATAAAACGTACCAGAAAGGAACGCTAACGGTGTCACAACAAAATTGGAAATAGCAGCCATCTGATCAAATTTATAGGCGAATATACCGCCCAATAACCCTAGAGCACCCATAAACATGCCCCCCATCAAAACGAAGACCATTGTCCATAGTAGGTGAGCGGGCCAAACACCGAGAGTGATCCCCATCGCCAGTAACAAGACAAGCCCAATCATCAAGCCACGGCCTATCCCACCCGCTAAGAATCCTAGTGTCATCTCCATCGGAGATAAGGGCGGCATCAAAGTATCGACAATTGAACCCATTACTTTCGCCGAAAGCATAGAAGATGATGTGTTTGCAAAAGAATTTTGTATCACCGTCATCATCAGCAGTCCGGGGGCAAGAAAGGCCACATAGCGAAAACCCATCACGTCAGCCCTATCGGGGCCTATAGCAACGGAAAATACCAATAAAAACAGACCGGCTGTCACTAATGGTGCAAAAATAGTTTGCTGCCATATAGCCAAATATCGCATGTTTTCGCGCTTAATAAGGGTCCAAACTCCAAGCCAATTAGCCCTTCCAAAGCGTCTCACGCCGTATTCCGAAACATTTGCCACAGGTTATCTCCGTTTGGGTGGTTGTCCTTAAGCAAAGTAGAGCTTAAAGTAAAATACTTGCATGGTTTCACCAAGTATTGTCACTGAATTCAAGGGGGGGCGTCATGTCCTGGACTGATGAGCGCGTTGAAGTTCTAAAAAAAATGTGGGGCGAAGGCCAATCGGCTAGCGTCATTGCGAAGGAATTGGGCGGCGTTACACGAAACGCCGTGATTGGGAAAGTCCATCGTCTGGGCCTATCAAATAGAGTGACATCCACCACAGCAAAACCTGCTGCGAAGGGTAAAATCAAAACCCAAGCCAAGCCAAAGTCCACCGCAACCTCCACTCCATCAAAGCACGGTGTGACAATCTCAGCGGAGCCAGTGCGGATTACTCCACCAGCTGTTCGCAAAATTATACCTGCAGGCCAACCTCTACCACCACAGCCTTCAGCCAATGAAATTAGTCCCGAGGCCCTAGCCAAAGTAAACGAAATTGAGAAAACCGCTAAGAAAATTGGTTTGATGGAGTTGACTGAGAAAACCTGCAAATGGCCGGTTGGCGATCCAGCAACTGATGACTTTTGGTTTTGCGGGCTTGGAGTAAAAACTGGAAAGCCTTACTGCGAGGCGCATGTGGGCGTTGCATTCCAGCCAATGTCGAGTCGTCGGGAACGTCGCCGTTAATTCAGCCCAGGATCATAAAAACCTTTAACGCACCCTACACTTTGACGTATCGCATGGTATAGGGCGGGCTATGGCACAGAATCCATCAAACATCCGTCCAGATATAGCTCCAAAAGTTAGGATCAACACTCCTCGCTCCGGTCAGCCGACAATCGGCATGGTTTCATTGGGTTGCCCCAAAGCTTTGGTCGACAGTGAACGCATACTCACCCGTCTAAGAGCGGAAGGCTATGCTATCAGCCCTGACTATTCCGGCGCAGAAGCAGTGATCGTAAACACCTGCGGATTTCTCGACAGCGCTAAAGCAGAAAGTCTCGAGGCGATTGGTGAAGCACTGGACCAAAACGGCAAGGTTATTGTAACCGGCTGTCTCGGCGCTGAGCCTGAATACATTACCGGTGCGCATCCAAAGGTTTTGGCAGTTACCGGCCCACATCAATATGAGCAAGTTCTTGATGCTGTGCATGCCGTTGTCCCACCCAGCCCTAATCCCTTCGTTGATCTTCTGCCAGCCTCCGGTGTCTCTTTGACACCACGCCATTACAGCTATTTGAAGATTTCTGAAGGCTGTAACCATAAGTGCAAATTCTGCATCATTCCAGATATGCGAGGCAAACTTGCAAGTCGTCCACCGCGGGCCATCTTACGAGAAGCAGAAAAACTTGTTGAGGCTGGCGTCCGTGAACTATTGGTAATTTCTCAAGATACCAGTGCCTATGGCATTGATATTAAAAATCAAAAATTGGGTGATGTCACTCCACACATTACTGATTTGGCCCGTGAATTGGGACAGTTAGGCGCGTGGGTGCGGCTGCATTATGTCTACCCCTACCCACACGTACGCAAACTTATCCCCCTGATGGCAGACGGGTTGATCTTACCGTATCTCGATATTCCGTTTCAACATGCACATCCAAATGTTCTGAAACGTATGGCACGCCCTGCGGCTGCGTCGAAGACCTTGGATGAGATCTCAGCTTGGCGTTCAGATTGCCCAGATATCACCCTGCGCTCAACTTTCATTGTGGGCTTCCCCGGTGAGACTGAAGAGGAATTCCAAACCCTACTTGATTGGATGGATGAGGCGCAATTGGACCGCGTCGGGTGTTTTCAGTATGAAAACGTAGCCGGTGCGCGATCGAACGCCCTACCAGATCATGTTCCTGCAGAGGTTAAGCAGGAACGTTGGGACCGGTTTATGGAGAAAGCGCAGGCTATCTCAGCGTCGAAGCTCGAAGCCAAAGTTGGGTCAGTTATCGAAGTGATTGTTGATGACGTCGACGCCGATGGCATCGCAACTTGTCGGACCAAGGCAGACGCTCCCGAAATCGATGGTAACCTGTTTATCGACGAAAACGCCTCAATCTTAACCCCTGGCAATATCGTAACCGTTAGAGTGGAAGAAGCTGGTGAATACGACCTATGGGGCCGTTTGGTGGAAGTTTAGCCGCCAGTCTGTTAAGAACTAGGTGCGTTATTTACGACATTCTCAAAAGAATATCACGTTTTTATCGCTCCAGAAAATGATGTTTTTAAGATTTACAATATTAATTATTTGCGTGATTTATATGGTTGATTATAAGAAAATTATTCCCTTTCTAAATACATCCTTGTCGCATCTTGAACATGCCTAAATCTATCACCTCCAAGGTGTTTACCACCATACCAGCGGGTCACGATAATTAATTCGTTTTGTCGCTTAGCGCGTTCCAACATCCGCAAGATCACCATGCCTGCACCACTTTCCCCATCATCTGATTTTAACGGTATTCCGTTCAAAAGTGCGCCCCAGATATTATGTGTGGCCTTTGCGTATTTCTTGTCCCTTTTTAACTCCTTCAACGCTGCATAAATGGAGTGTCGGTCAGTGACAGCACAGCCCGACACCGCATATTTTGAACCACGATCACTGAGAATTATACCAAGTTGTTTCAAACAAGATCTACCACTTCAAAACCCCACACCCGTAGATAACGCAGTTAAAGCTACTCCAGCACTGCCTGCGCCAATAGCGGCCTTCCCTAGAGGGTGTAGTTTAGAGGATCGGTAATCCACTACCCACTTAATGGCCGTGTTGGAGCATTCAGCTGCAAGGACCAAAATGCCAAGACATAAGATTATCACACGCAGGATCATATCAATAGGTAACCACAGCGCCAATCCAGAAGACGCTAAATCCATGTAAAACCAAAATTGGAAGGAATTCTCCTCATGCCGGGCCAAAATCAACCCAGCAGCTGAAAATAGACGGCGTCCACAAAATCGACGGCATTCTCCTATCAAAATTCGATTCATTTGCCCACCGCTGCACGCACTGCCGCAATCCGGGCACTATTTGGCGGATGCGTTCCTAGAAATTTATTCCCAGGGTCCGCAATGCGAGTAAAATAAGTAGCACCCAAGACGGGATCATATCCAGCCTGAAATGTCATTTTTGCCCCAAGTCGATCCGCCTCCAGTTCGTAATCCTTGGAGTAATTCCGCGCGCCAACAGCAGCACCCATATCTACAGCAGCATCAACAGACTCTATGGATCCACCTAATGCAGCAGCCAACACACCAAATATCACTGCCCCACCTTTCGCAGAATTCCTCTGCCTATTAAGATGTCCTAAAATATGATGCGAAGCTTCATGTCCAATAACAAAGGCCATTTCGTCTTTGCTATGCATATCCATTAGTAGAGCGAGACTGAAGCCAAGCACCGGACGTCCATCACTCCTTATAGATTGGAACGCGTTCGGTGGCGCTCCGGATCGGCTATCAAGTTCAAAATAAAAGTCACAATTGAGCTTTTTTATCGCCTGCGCGCAGGTCTCCAATATAACAGGTCGCATGCGCCTTAGTGCCATGGCAAAGTTCTGTGCCACAGATTCACGTTCACCACTCGTAAAAACCGGGCGATCAGTCTTTAAAGCCACACCAGTGCTACTGGACTGTACTGAACAACCGACCACAGCCAAAAACAGCAAGCCCACAAACGCACGCATACAGATGCTCTCCTTTTTCTAGATCAGATCTTATCACCTAATCAATCCTGGGCCAGTCCTTTGACTTGCACGACTGCATAATCCCGATAGGGTTATGACATGTTTGGTACTGAACATGGCTTCGAGGCCACAACTATAACTTTAATCGACGATGCTGAAACGCATCTACTTGAAGATGTGACGATCAATACTTTTGACGATTGCGTTACACTCGAACAATGGGACCCCGGAAGAGACAGATTACACAAAATTAAACTCTCAATGAATCAGCCAAAGGATTTAGCGGCCGCGCTAGACTTACCTGAGGGCGTATATCAGCGCCAATAAAAATGAATTTTGGCCACAAAAGGACAGACAAATGACAACGGGTTTTTATTGGGATGAGCAATGTTTCTGGTTTTCAGGCGGCAACTACGCCTTCACACAACCTGTTGGCGGATTAGTGCAACCACTGGCCGCAGGGGGCATACCTGAGAGCCCAGAAACCAAACGGCGCCTGAAAAACTTAATGGACGTCACTGGCCTAACACGCACACTCGTCAATAATAGTGCCAATGCGGCCAGTACTGAAACCCTATTGCGGGTGCATCCCCAGTCTTATTTAGAGTCATTTTTTAATGCATCTCAAGGCGCCGGGGGCGAGCTAGGTCTCCGAACTCCTTTTGGTCATGGCGGATACGAGCAGGCGGCCCTATCTACGGGCTTGGCCTGTCGAGCTGTGACCGATGTAATGGCTGGCCGAGTTAAAAATGCCTATTCTTTATCGCGTCCACCAGGCCACCATTGCTTGCCTGACTTCCCCAATGGCTTTTGTTTATTTGCGAATATAGCTGTGGCTGTCCAAGCAGCCCGAGCCATACAGCCAGAGTTGAAAGTCGCAATTTTAGATTGGGATGTCCATCATGGCAACGGTACAGAGGCCATCTTTCTTGAGGACCCCAGTACGTTAACCCTCTCAATACATCAAGAAAATAACTACCCATTGGATACAGGTGCGGCCAATGTGCGAGGCGTTGATAATAGTAATGTTAATATCCCTCTTCCCCCAGGAGCGGGCCATAAAACTTACCTCCGTGTTTTTTCTAACATAGTGCGGCCTGCCCTAGATCGGTTCAAACCTGACTTGATAGTAGTTGCATGCGGCTTTGACGCCTCATCTATTGACCCATTATCACGTATGCTGGCCACCGTCGCTACGTTTGCGGCACTCACTAGATCGATAAAACAAGCAGCACATGATCTGTGTGGCGATAGATTGGTTCTTGTGCATGAAGGCGGCTATTCAGAGGTCTATGTACCGTTTTGCGGCCATGCAACGATTGCCACTCTTGCAGATAGTTTAATCGATGCGCCCGATCCATTTATGACTACATTTGAACGTCGGCAGCCGGCCCAACGCTTTCAAACTGTCTTTGACGAATACATAGACGAACTTGCAGAGTTTCATGCAAAGTAGCCATTACTTTAGAAATCTAAATATAGGCAACATTTGTAACAAAATTCGATAACATTGACTCCTGCCCACTTGTGGAGCGCGTTGGGATGCCCCAAACTTCAGTTCATGACTGATGCACTTACATTCTTGAAAACTCGCCGCTCGCGACCTGCAAAAATTCTAAAAGGACCAGTGCCTGATAAAAAAGCTCTGGAAGCACTTTTAATTGTCGCTGCTAGAACGCCTGATCATGGGAAATTGGAACCATGGCGATTTGTGGTCCTTGAGCGGGCAGCACTCAGACGTTTAAGCATCCTTGTTCGAAGCATAGCAGAAGCCGCTGGACCTGATATTGTGGATACGGTTAAAACCGCCCATCAATTTGAAACAGGGACGTTGGCCGTAGTAGTTATCGAGAGCCCAAAAGTGTGTAAAAAATTTCCAGTCATAGAACAAACTTACTCAGCCGGAGCGGTATGTTTATCATTGCTGAACGCAGCACTTGCCAGTGGTTGGGGAGCAAATTGGCTGTCAGGTTGGGCGTCTCATAATAAGCAATTTCAAAAAGAAGGGCTGGGTATGGAGCTGCATGAAAGCGTAGCCGGAATTATTCATATTGGAACAGGCCCTGCCCAAATGCCCGATCGCCCTCGGCCTAATGTGACAGCTCTCACACAATGGATTAAAGATTAATTTATCAAAA
>TARA_B110001450_G_scaffold230153_2_pt1 | contig 13765 bp, 14 predicted proteins | sample TARA_B110001450 | Tara Oceans TARA_B110001450 (sample SAMEA4396538) | marine metagenome | biome: Polar Biome; feature: [SRF] surface water layer (ENVO:00010504); material: water (ENVO:00002006), including particulate matter (ENVO:01000060) such as... | depth 5 m | reverse complement strand
CGGCGCGCTTCGGGCTTGCAACTGGTGGCAAGTGCTAGTCATGGCACTATGTGTCATCGCAAAGGTCGGCTTTGTTGTGCAAGTCTGTCTGCTGGTCACTGCACTCAAGGATGACAACCAACGTCTAGCGAACAAGCTTGACGCAATGGCTATATCTGGACTCAAGACGGAAGTTGCTGGACTCAAGGCGGAAGTTGTTGGGCTCAAGGCGGAAGTTGTTGGGCTCAAGGATGAGGACCTTCATCTGTGGGATGAAGCATGGCGCCATGCGACGAGCACGAGCTACGCGGCCTACTACGAGGGTTGGAATCATCAATACGAGTGCGAGCACAGGACACCCAAGCAATATCGATATCGAGTAATCCGGCTGCGGGCCGAGAATAAAACTGGTCGAATTATGTGGCACGACGAAGCACTTCCTTTTCACAGGTGTCACCGATGATGACTTTCAGGAGACAGGCGATGAAGCGGTCTTGCGCGGCCCAATTCACCCCCAGCTACCCCCAGCTACCGACAGGCTTTCAATTCTTCATGAAGTCTGTCACGCTCCCTGAGTGCGGGGGTCTTTCCTGGTTCTTTAGGCATTGGAATGTGGTGATAGCCATGGATGCGAGCCTGATTGTATGAGTCTAAGGCCAACGCATACGACTCCATTCTTGGCCGAAGCTCCGACTCGTCCTTCTCGTACGTTGCTTTGTTCGTATCTAAGTGCATCTCAATGAAAGCGCGTTTAGCATTTTTGGTGCGATTGGTTTGGTGAGCATGCCACCAGTAGCGCTGCTTCAACTCTTGCACTGAAAGCTGCCACATCGGCGATTGTTCGTGATCAGTGATATGTTTGATATTGCGATACGTTTGCAACCATATTCCAAATGGCGGGTGTGCGGCAACTGCTTCATCGAATTCAGCCTTATACTCTTCAAAGCTCTGAAACGTTGGCGGCCATACACATGCTGTGTGATCTACAGCCTCGTCGTCTTTGCTGGATGAGAACCAAGGCATGCGAAAAAAACCATCATTTTTTATACTATTTATTTTTTCCAAAAGACCGAACCGGGTTCAAGTTATGCAGAAGAGGTCAATTTTATCACGACTCGGGCAAAGAAAGATTTGTTTGCAGATGGTACAAGACACGCAGCATCGTGGGAATAGCTCAGCTCCAGTTGAAAACTGGCTGGCTAGCCGGACGCCGTCGGTTTCTAAGACTCGATGTCTTACTGTATGATTGTTTGTTCTCGCGGTGTAAACTAAAAACGCATCCGGATGTAATTTCGTGTTGTGTCACAATGACAAATTCCATCCTTGTATTGCCCAGTTTTTTTAAGTGCGTGTGTTACGGTGTCGCGGCGAGGTGGAGGCGCGCGCCCGCTTCTTCTCCTCCTTGACCTCGTCGAGGATCCGTTTGAGTTCGTCGCGATGCATCTTCACTGAGGCAAGCTGATCTTCTAAGATGATCCCCTTTTGCCGTGCGTCGTTTAACTTGTACTTGTACACCAACACCAAGGCACATGCCACGGCCGTGAGTGGGTTGGCTATAAAGTTGTAGACGAAGTTTATAACAGAAGCCCACGATGCGACAATCGCACAGAACAAGACGACCATCACCATCACGGTGAAAGACACGTCACAATTCAGGAAAGTCCCAATGTCCATTTTTCTCGAAAACGTGCAAACTTGCAAGTTTATGTTTTCCTTTTTCATTTAACGGGACCTCTCATACATCTGATAGGTATGGCGTCACTTGCAAGCCATCGAGAATAGAGGCGCACGACATTGGATTTCGCGATATAAGTTGATGCAACAATGGTTCTACTTCGCGCGGCGAAACACCAACCAAACTCGCAAAGTGCGTTGGCACACCCGTATCAAGCTTTTGCACAAGCGCCGAGTAATGAGGATTGTCGAGTCTAGGTATGGCATAGAGCAGGCCGCCATACGCGATTGCAAACAGGATACAGCCGATGGCCCATTGGTCGCGTTTACGCAGGAAATTGGCCTCCGTTGCGAGTGTCACGTCGGGCAGATAGCTCTTTGAACCAAAATACATGTGTGCGCTACTTAAGCTCCCAAAGTTGCGGCCTTCATATTCCCACGCCGCACTGTCGCCATGTGCTAGTCCAAAATCACACAGTTTTAACGTTTCGTATCCATTTTCGTCCAAACTGACCAACATGTTTTCGGGTTTGAGATCCAAGTGATAGATGGACCGTTCATGCAAATGGCTGGTGCCATACAGCATGTCCAATGTCAGATCCAATGCTCGTTGGTGCGGAAGTGCGCCTGCCCTCTCAAGTATATCGAACAATTCGACACCCCCTCGCTCCATGACGATTCCCATTCCGATCGCGGTGGATTGAACACATGCCAATACCCGAATAATGTTTGGATGCTGCACGGTGTGCATGGTGATTTCACGCCGAAGATAATTCAAATCTGTATTCGGATGAGCGATTTTTATGACCTTTGCACCGCCGCTGACCGCATATACGGTTCCAAACGTACCGCACCCAATTCTTTGCGCTATAGTCTCGTCATTCATAATTGGACATTGTCGGTTCAAACAAAAATGGACGAATCGATCAGGTGGCGGTCGTGTGAGAAGCCTGATCGCAGCTGACTGCTCACTTGCGCGCTTCATTTTTTATCTGGACGCAATAATAAATGGCCGATCGTGTACCAAAACCAAAATACGCATTCCGGCTTTCCAACATCCTTCTCGAACCAAGCCCTTCAGACACCCATCTTAAACTCATCCCTATATTTCGACAGACTGGAAACGACGCATACTGTTCTACAAGACATGAGAAGAAGGGCACACCTCGCGTACCAGACACAATGCGTCGCCGGCGCGGTGGGGATAGAATGCGGGAAAACAAATTGGCGTCACTGTCGAGCAAAATGGACAAAATGGAGACCATTTCACAAGCTTTCTGACAGAGAGCTGTACAGAGTATAATTCGTTCCTTGGGGTTCATCTGGCTTTTTGAAATCAACCAGACATGGTTCCCCATGCACTGGTGGAAAGCAGTGTTGGCACGTATTGATGGGTCTTTGAAACCTTAGCTCTTCGATCGGAGCCCTCCACTCGCTTAAACGTAATGCTGGGAAAGGATGGCCCAAGACCGTACCCCCAAAATATTCCTCCAATTTTTTTTGATATTCTTCCAAGTGAAGTCGCCAGTTAATTCTGTAAGCATCAGGGTCTCCAAACTTGATTTCTCCAGCAGTCACAAAATGCTCACATACTTTTCTGAACAACTGTAAGATGTGTTCAGCTTCGAATGTTGGATTCGTCAGCAACAGCTCTTTCACTTCCAACATCAACTTGTTGCTGAAGAGGGTTCCTGCTTTATCGTCGAGTATACTCTGCCAAGCGATTACACATGGTTTTTGGGAGCAGTCGTCACCAAAAACTTTTGTAGCAAACGGGCATGACTTACATGCGAAGAACATGGCGAGTTTCAAGCGTTTCGTCTCATCCTCTTTATATGCTTCGTCGATAGCCTGTTTGAAGTCAACAGCTCTAATCGCTTCCGGTCTGTTTGAAGAGTGAGATTGGGTAAAAATTATTTGATAACCCTCGGCGTGGCCGGTGAAGCATATGATGCTAGGTTTGTAAAGCTTCAAACTGTCGGCAAAATCCTTGAATGTGCAGCCAGGAATCATGAGATATGAATTTGTACTGAATGTCTGCATGATTGTCCGCATCTCAGCTTCTAGCGCCAACTCACGGGTTCCAGTTCTTGGATTCGAGTAGAATACAAGCATTTGGATATTCTTTTGCTCATTTTTGGAAACAATACGTTGTATCGCACCCACATTCAAATCACTCAACGCCTGATCCTGCTCCAAGGCCTGCAGCGCATTTATCATCTTTATGGCACGTTTTCCGATATCCTTTGGGGTTTGCATGCCAACATTCTCAATCTCAACTCCTTCAAACATAATCTATATTTACTTCACTGCCCCTAAAATATTTTTCGGCGACAACGCCAAATGTGCATGTCAAAGGTCATTCATACGGTCGGACGAAACGAAGGTGTCCACACGTCCGTCCCGTTCGTAAGGTACGAGATGTTCAGGGATCTTCGATCCCTGTATTCGCCACCTCGGGGTGCCTCCACCCCTCGCTTCTGGAAAAGTCAACGGCTACCTACATCATGTCGGTGAGTCGCGAAAGAGCGACATTGTGCGCTCGTCAAATCAGCTGTCCCGAGGCGTCAGCATCGCCCTCGCACAACTCTCGCGTTTGCGCCTCGACGCGACGCAAGAACAGCTCGCGTGTCCGAACAAAGTTTGCGGACGACGACGAGTCGTCCCCTTCTGAGCTCCCGCACGTGCGTCCACGCGCGTCGATGCCGGCGAGATGCAGCCATTCGTGCGTTTTCAAGGAATAAAATGTGCCTTTACCCATTGTCACATCGGTCGGGAGCCGCCGCCCCTCGCGCTTCACGTGCGTTGCGTTCGTCATGACGACGTGTCGCGCAAAAGGTCCCGATCGCGCGCACAATGCAGCAAAAGTAGCCACCTGACTCCACGTGATGCAACCGCGCGCGCGAAATTTGCACTGAACCGCGGTCCACGCGACCTCGTCACTCTTGCGTGCGAGTATGTCTATGCCCATGTCGCGTCTCTTGAGATGCACTTCTGTCAACAGTGCATCCGGACACTCTTCGAGCAGATAAACCTCTTCATATCCTCTCAGCTTGAGCACCTCACGACAAAATTCTTCCCACGCCCGTCCGGTGCGCAATCGTCGATGTTTGACCTCGAGAACCGTCGTGGTTGGAGGTGTGGCGAGCGCATGTTCGAAATATGCAAAAGAGTCCTCGCGGTGGGCGCACTGACGAGCGACGGTTCGCCACTCCATGCGGTGGTCAATCCTTCACACATGTGAAGAAAAAATGACGCAGACCAAACACACGCTTCCTTCACACATTCGTCTAGAGTAGGACTTAAATTATCGATATAATGTGTGTGCAAGCATGAGGTGTCGTTGATCAACGCGGTATCGAGAGGCCGTTTGCTGCGTGCGATCATACCGTCGCACACACTTTTTCGCGAAGGCGAGCAATTTTTTTCGCGTTAGCCTGACCCGAAAAAACACCGACAGCACAATAGGCTTTTGCAGATGGCCCCGCGCCGTGTGAACATAGAAGATGCGCGTAAGCGTCAGGAAAACGCACTGTTTTTACGTCAGCAACTCGCGGAAAAACTGTGTCCGTTTTTTACTCAATGGCGCATGCGGCGACGCATGCGTATAATGGAGAAATCATCATGTCTCATACAGGCCAAGGTTCGGGGAATGCAGACGCGTTCTAGTGGGAATTTGCAATGGAGACGTCTATTGCATGTCACGGCCAAGGACCTTGCAGAACTTTCCGCCCTCGTTGCCATCACCCCTGTTAAAAGTCTCATCACCGGTTGGCGGTTCAACGGTACTCCCGATTATTTCAACATTTACGGATACATCGTGGAGCAACGCAGTATCATGTTCACCTCTCGTGTAATACGAATGTATGGAACGTCGTTTGTTCAAACGCTCAACTCCTTGTACATGTTGGGGGAGCCGTACTATCCGAACGAAACTCAAGCCAGTGGTGTCAGTTGCTCTGAAGTCCTCATCAACTGAGAGACGGCTTGATTTGATCCGGGACGCGAGGATCTGGCTTTTGTGTCTTAATGTGAGATGTGAGCGCGATGTCTGAGTGCCTGTGTGATTTTTTTGTCATGTCAAAATTCGCCCGAGTGGCAATAGGGGTATCGAATCATTTTCCATTGATGATCGGCCTAGACTCGGAAGCAATGTACCAAAGCATAAGGACATTCTGCACTTTGACTGTTCCTGAGCTACCCCCACGCCTGCAGGACCTCATCGATTGGGACCCCGAGGGCTTTTGGGCCCTGCAGCGCTACATCGACGAGCCACCTGGTGAGGACATGGGCGTTATCTATGCTGAGGTGTTCCCTAATGGCAAGATGTATGTAGGGCAGCACTGCCATGGTAAACAGGGGCGACCTTACTCCAAGTCGCGGATGTTGAACCACAATGGTTCAACGGCATGTCAGAACGCCTACACCAAGTATGGTACCGAGAACGTCCGCGTGTTCATCATCGATCGCTGCCGTGCAGGTGTTCGATTCGACACCGACCCCTCGCCAGACGATAGCAACAGAAGAGAGAGATTCTTTATTTCAGAGGAAGGACTCGATACACTCGTCGGTAGAGGAGGATACAATCTACAAGTGGGTGGATATAGCGGTCCACACCACCCCTTGACTATTGAGGCTATGAAAGCTTCTGCAGCTCGCCCCGAAGTGAAAGAAAGGGCCCGTGCAGCACAAAAGAAAGCTTGGAGTGTCAAGGGAAGACGGGAACGACAGAGTGCAATCATGAAACGTAAATTCGAAACCAATCCAGCGCTTCGTAACGTCTATAGTAAGGCCTCCAAAGCGGTACATGCCCGACCAGGCCAAAGGCAAAAGATGAGCGTGGCTATTCAGGACGCATTTACAAGGCAAGGTCGAACATTTATCGACGCCAGAAACGCGAAGATTCGTGCGACACATAGCCGACCTGAGGTGCGGGCAAAGATGAGTGCCATCTCAAAGGCTGCTAACGCTCGCCCGGGAGTCAAAGAGAGGCGCCTCGCATCATTAAAAGCCACGAATGCTCAACCTGAGGTAAAGGAAAGGCGCAGTGTCGCTGCCAAGGCGACTATGGCTCGATCTGAGGTAAAGGAAAAGCACAGTGCTTCTCTCAAAGCGGCTCACGCTCGCCCCGAAGTCAGGGACAAGCGAATCGCCTCTTTGAAAATCACATACGGCCGTCCTGAGATGCGGGCAAAGATGAGTGCCATCTCAAAGGCTGCTAACGCTCGCCCGGAAGTCAGAGAGAGGCGCCTCGCATCATTAAAAGCCACGAATGCTCGCCCGGAAGTCAAAGCGGCGCGCAGTGCTATCTCAAAGGCCGTTCTTGCCCGCCCCGAAGTCCAATCGAAGCGCAGCGCTTCTCTCAAAGCGGCTCACGCTCGATCTGGAGTAAAGGAAAAGCACAGTGCCGCTGTCAAAGCTGGTCAAGCCCTTAGAGTAACGATGACAATGCTACCACGGATTCGGCGTGCATTTGAAGCATTTTATGAAGAGGAGAAGCACCTGGATGTTCCTTACAATTGGGAGTGGGCGGACATTGATTTCGAGACAGTCAAGTTGGGAAAAACTATCAATGGAATTCGCTCGATTTTCACTTTTGTAAAGAACAGTCCCGAGCTGACTGTGTGGCTAAAGGAGCGCGAATTCAAGTTGCATACGCGTGACCCGGTCAAAAACGAGCAGAAGTGGGCTGAACTGGAGGCGATGCACCAAACGTAAGTTTACACTTATCGGTTTCGCGCGTGGTGTCAGCCTCCTCGTAAACTATGCACGCATAAACTATGACATCGACGACGCCGAGGTACGTCGCATATTACGTACGCGAGACCCGGCCAAGGACGTGGAGAGATGAGCGACGTTATCCGCACGGCGACCACGGCCACCTGGATGAGCCAGAGAATTTGCAGGCGTTATGTCCCGCGTGCCATCGGCGAAAGACCAACCGAGAGCGGATGGAACGTTCAGCTGGTGGACATGCACCAGAGTGCCAGGATGGTTTAATTGACCCGGTGGTGGAAAGGATGTAAGTTCTTTTCTTCTTCTTTCTTTCTTTCTTTCTTTCTTTCTCTCTCTCTCTCTCTCTCTCTAAGAAGAATAGTATATACACCGATAGAAAAGTATCGGTGGGAGGCGATCGGTTGCGTTACACCGATGCCAAAAGAGATAAAAATTGAGATGACTCATTCTAACTCTATTTTCGAGTTAAAAGGAGTTGTGTCATAATTCAGAAAATGCAACGTGGTAGACCTCGAACCGTTCTGGACCGAAGATGTGCATGTGGCTACACAAGTGCTAACGGTGGAAACTTCCACCGCCACCAACGTACATGCGCTGTTCACAATGGGAGAGACGTTCTAACGCTACTGGATGAAAAGGATCAGAGGATAGCGGCTCTTGAATTGCAGCTGGCGACGAAAGACGAGCAGCTAGCGACCAAGGACGAGCTCCTAGTAGCGCAGGCGAAGCAGATCGACGAGTTGTTGCAGGCGGCGAAGTATGAGCGCAAGCGTCCTCGTACGGTGAACAACCATTTGAACAGTACGGTGAACAACCACATCAACGTGTTCGGTAAGGAGTCGTTGGCGCACATCACGGAGGCGAAGTTGCAGGAGTTGCTGTCCGATCCGTACACGTCGGTGGCGCGACTGGTGACGTTGAAGCACTCGGTGGAGGAGAACCAGAACGTGAAGGTTCCGAACGCGCGTGAGAAGTGGGTGCAGGTGCTGGTGGAGGGCGAGGATGGGCAGCGGGAGTGGCAGGCGGTGCCGAAAGGTGACATCCTCAGCGAGATCGTGGAATCAAACGCGATGTTGTTGGAGGGAGAGGCCGATGAGAGTACTGTGCCGGGGGAGCGGTACTCACGGTGGCACGACCAGTTGCGCGATTCTCAGGAGCAGAATGGTAGAATGTTCAAGGATCAAATGGATTTGGTACACAAGGTGATTGTAGAATCGACGAGAAAGTCTTAGCATAATTCTAACCTCTATAGAAATGAATAAAGTATGAAAATAAATCGATACACCCTGTCTCTCACTGTCCCAGCTGATGCTCGAACCGAAGCTGCAAATTCTTGTATATCGTATCACCCATGGTGTAAAACGTTTCCTTATCCACGTCATACAGCCGACGCATTCCATCGACGGCACTGGTCGCCTCTTCTAGGCACATGACCCACGGCTCTTCATCATCCATGTCGTGCTTTCCATCCACGGGTTGGGTGCCATTCATGTGCTTTTAGAAAAACTCTTCCAAATTTTGATCGAAAAAAAATCGTAACACAATTTGTGTCCCGTCGATGGAAACACAAATGTCCGTACCTGTTTTGATGTCCCCGAAACTCATTTAGTCGGTGTACTTGTATTGCAAGACACCGGTCATTGAAACAGTGGAGGGGGTGGAATCACATGCGAGAGAATGTACTCAGATCGACATTGTCGTCTTTAAGTGCCGTCCGCATATGCTGAAGTATTGCATCGGTCTCCTCTTTTTCCAGGCTGCTTATCTCGAATGCTCTTTTTATATTCTCCTCTACATTATTCGGAGCTTTTACGGCCACCCGTGTGCTCATAGTGACAGCTCCCACTACCGTCGGATGCACAATGAGAGCTTCCATGACTGTGTCCACGCCAGTGCTGACCCACTCTTCAATGTTATTTTCATCAATCGATGTCAATGCCAAAGTTGTTTCCGCAACTTGCATAACTCTTTTCGTTTTGTCGTCCAAATCTAAATCGGATTCTTTTACGGCTTTCAAGCTCTGAAGAGCCGTACTGATTTTCTCACGAGTTATGTTTTTCAACTGTAATTGTTGTGTTACATCTTTAGACTTAATTCTTTCGATATGTGTGCCCATGGTCGACAACACCTTGTCAGTCAAAAGTTTCTTTGGTACCTCATAGGCAATCTCTTTGATAATGTTTGTAACAAGCGCCGATCGAGGTTCTTGTACTTCTCTGACAGTATTCGATAAATACACATTAAGCAATGGGAGCATGAGCAAGCTTATAATAAGGCACGCAGTGTTTACCAATGCAACTTGATCGGCAAGGCTTTGCATCAGAATTACCATTAAGCTTAATGCGAGTTTGATGTAAACCAAGCTTTTCTTCGCTATTTCGGAGGCTTGCCACAGGGGCGCTTTGATGACGTTGCATAAACGCTGAATTTCTCCGTCAAATACAGAGTTGCGTACAAGATTCCATTTACTTTTATTACACGAATCGTCGGGGCGCATGCATTGCTGGCCCACACGAATGTCATACATGGATTCGCAGGATGTCACATTCTTCGATGCGACTTCACAAGACGAACAGTCTACTAATGTAGTATTCACATGCTCGGCTACTTTTTGAGACACGATATTCGTGATATCAAAATCCTTCACAATGCTAAGAATTGCGCGATACTTGCGTTCGGCCGACCACATAGGGAGTTTATTGTGTATTGTAAAAAAAAAAGCGACCGTCCAACTTTTTCGGCCATGCTGGAATGTGGTAAAATTGGCCCAGTCCACTCCCTGTTGTGTCTGAGATTTGCGGACAACTCCACGATGAACGCGTTCTTCATGAGATCGGACTTTTACAAGCAATTTGGCATGCGCTGCGTGACTTCGATGCCTGTCCATCGGTTCGAGAATGTCGGCGTTTAAAGGCTGTTTCGAAATTTTGAACTTCGAAACAGTGCCGACCACTGTCCCTTTTAATGGGTTGTACCGACGGTGTAATCGGTCCGAACTGTAGAGCGCCTGAAGCGCAAAGCGGACACAGCTTGTTCATCCGATTGGAGTCAGGTTCTAGCGCAGGGGGCTCCCTAACACTCCGGACCCGTCAGAAGGAGCGCATGCTCAAGGTGCAGCAGCAGCGATCGAAGATCGCTCCTTGGGCGCATAGCTCCCTGCGCAGCACCTTCGGTGCAAGATCAAATGTGGTTTCCCTGTTCACGACCGGACGAACATGTGTCTGCATTGACCGTCATTGGCATGCCACCGGAGGAAATCCCGTCGCCTTGTCGAAAATCGTATCCTTTCCCTGCGGCATATGTTGTTGGGCTTTATCCCGAAGAAGGGCAAATTTGCTCATAAGACGGGGAGGGGATAGTCGGCGGCGAACTCAAGTATTACGGATATTGGTGATGAGGGACCGTCGAATGACAATGCTTCGTTTGATTTGTGTAGCCGTTGGCGAGATGCGGTAGGCTACATTTCGACTCACTTCTCCAACATGTTTGTTGTGTTTGACGAAAGAGTGCACCCACTCTTTTGTAAAAGTTTTACTCTCTGGAATCGTGTCGTGTAAGAAGTCAAAGAACGTTTTTGTGTAAAATGAGACACATTCACATGGACCATGTTCTTTGAGATCTACAAGCACCAATTTTTTGTAGCAGCTTTTTGGAACTTCGACGGTTTCAATGTCGTGCAAGCACCGCAGGAATTGGTCGAATGGACTGATGGACGAAACCCATCTTCTGAGAAATGGCATGTAATGGTTGGCAAAATACTCTTTTCTCTCTTCCTTCTTGTTACGAAGTCCAATTTTGTCAAGCTCACCCATCAGAAAACAATCGATGGCTGCTATACGATGGGCCCGCCCAATCATAGCTTCATTATCGAGTTTCAGCGCGATTTCGTCCACTCGTTTTTTATTGTACGATGTGTTCTGTGTCAAGTACGCCAAGCTGCCCTTCAGCTGAGCCATGTTTTTCTGTAGCATGGGTTCTGCCGTCGAGTTGAACAGCGTATCATGCGGTAAATCCATGACAATGTGTGACAATCTAGAGAAGGTGGCCACGTTTACGTCATTTATCGGCATACCAATCAACGCTTTCTGTGTTCCGATGATGAGGTTTGAATTGTATCGTCGAATGCCTTTGCAGACGGTGGAACTGGCGATTCCATTGAACGCTTCGTGTACAATGGACGACATTTGCGCCGCGCTCGTATCTCGAGGATCGTCCCAGACAATTAATAAATTATGGAAGGTGTCGGCCGCATCCAACATGGAAGAACTCGTACATCGGCTCAACATTAATGATGGTGATTCCATCATGCTTAGCGCGATGGCGCACGCGAGCGTTTTGCCGACATTCGCTGGTCCGGATATGTTCGTGACGGGCACGAAATGCTCTTCGGAAAGAATCGAATCAAAGTGAACCGCTTTCAACACTGCGGTCAGTAAATGCACAACATGCATGTAGGAGTGCGGATATACCTTGCGAATGGACGTACTGAGATGTGATAAAATTGTGTGCAAATCTTTATGCGGGCGTATGTGAGGTGTCGGCAACGCAGGTATAGACCTGTACTTGAGCGCCGTGTCGCTGAAGATCACATTAAAATCGGGAGAGTTTGATATTTTCATATTCGGGAAGAGCCATACGCTTTCGGGACCCGATGTTATTTTCCCAATCCCGTTCACGTTGTATACCACTTTTGTAGGATTGTCCGAGGCCACATACTCCAAAAAGTCGATACTCATGAGCTGACATATGCATCCAGCAAATGCTTTCATCAAATGCTTGCGCAACGCCAGGTTACTTGATGCGAAGTCAACCGAAACGAAATAGTCGGAGACAGTTTCCCCCGATGCTCCAACAATGTCTATCAACCACCCATTCTCCGTTGCATAACCCTCGCATGGAATGACTTTGGCTACGACATTCAAGACAAAATTGCAGGTTTCGCGCCATTGACGAGCATCCGATGTATATGGACGACCTGGATTCTTGTACAGCCACTGACCCATACTGCGAATATCGAAACGCCGTTTACAAGGATACGTCATCTTTATCGATAACATCTTTATTTTGCCAAAAATGCGACATCGAGTTTGGATGACCGAATAACAGTCATTACGTAATACTTGACAAGTCATAATTGCGCTATTGTGCCGTATTACTGTAAGTGTGTAGCTCCAAAACCGGAAAATAATTTTATACATGAGTGCGAATTTCGGGCTCTAAGCCTCGGTCCTTGCCTCAACCGATGAAGTATTACACGAATTACACACTTACGGATGCTATCCTCTCCCTGCGGCATATGTTTTGGGGCCCGCTTTATCCCGAAGAAGCAATCTTAGAGACAAGCACATTCTCACGTCTAGTCATGGCGGCAGTGTCTTCCGTAGCCATTCCACCACCTTGCCTTTGCCGACGGACGCAAACAAGGCAAAAGTGAACTCTCCCGGTAAGGGTAGGAGGGCGCCTGGAGCTGTGCTTTGGCATCTCCACCCGATCATGGCATGCCCCCGTAGAGCTGTAAGTCTCACACGCGAGATATCGATGCGAGCTCGCACGCGGTCGCCATTTCGGGATGCTTTTGCGCCACCTTCTGCAGAAATCGGATGCGCACATCTTCGTCGATGGCGGTTGTGTCCTTCTCCCACACAAAGCCGAGCCGGACTGAACGAGCGCCCATGTAAGCGGCGTCATCGTAGAGATCGCACTTGAGCAGCTCTCCGTCGCCCATGAAGCGCGCTCGGAGCCAAAGGCTCACCGCCGCGCGCGCCGTGCACCCCGGCGAATCGATCGTCAGACTGCCGCGCGCGGGCACTTTGTCCTGCACCGCTTGCGCGAGGCGAAATGCGTAGCCACATCTCGTCCACTCGTCGCGCGTATGCACGACATGCACGACCCCGCGCCGAGCACGCGTGTAGAGCAATATCGAACGCACATTCGTGTACGGAGGCTGCTCTTCGGCAGAAACGACCAGCAAAAGCGCAGCATCAGGGCGCGGACATTTCAGCGCGTCCTCGTGGTGTTTCTTAGTGAAGACGACGCCGTTCGCGTACCACCGCGCCACCGCGCGAACCGCGTCCGTATCGACGATGTGCACGATCTTCGTGGCGTTGAGTGGGAGGAGGTCGGGGATGACGGCCTGATACTCTGTACCGATGCGAGCTTGAGGTCTGAGCGCGTCCAGTTCCGACGGCCGAAGATCGTACTTACGCAAGAGATCCAGGTATGTCTTGTCGGATGGTGGCCAGAGAATCGCAGACACGGCAGTCGCTGCGTCGACGATCGGATCGGCCGCCTCATCTTGCTGCACCACGTGTGCTTTCACCGGTGCCGACGTGCTCGCCGCCATGGGCATGGGAGGCGGCTCTCCGGGCGCGGGCGC
>TARA_B110001450_G_scaffold21765_1_pt1 | contig 13811 bp, 12 predicted proteins | sample TARA_B110001450 | Tara Oceans TARA_B110001450 (sample SAMEA4396538) | marine metagenome | biome: Polar Biome; feature: [SRF] surface water layer (ENVO:00010504); material: water (ENVO:00002006), including particulate matter (ENVO:01000060) such as... | depth 5 m | reverse complement strand
TTATCTGTTCTCATATAAGTAATATATCCATTTTCATATAATGTTTGGGCTAATCTCATTGTTGTCTTCGGAGAGAAATTATATGTATTACTTGCTTTTTGTTGTAAAGTAGATGTTATAAATGGTTTTGGTTGACTCTTTTTAACTCTTTTTTTCTCCCCCACCTTCAACTCATACTTAAAATCCTTTGATTTTTCAAGAAAATCGACAACTGTCTCTTTTTCTATAAAAGATTTGTTTAATTTATAAAGTATATTCATATGTGTAAAGGTTCCTTTCGTTTCATATACTGTTTCTCCTTTCGCTTTTTTACATTCTAAATCATTTTCATAAACCAAATTTAAAGCGGGGGTTTGGCATCTACCAGCAGATAAACCCTTCTCTGTATTACGCGAAATATATTTCCACAATATAGGACTAACTGTAAATCCAACAATCAAATCAAGTACTTGTCTAGCTTGTTGCGCCTTAACTTCATCCATATTTAAAGTTGTCGGATTATTTACTGCTTGTAAAATAGCTTTTTTTGTAATTTCGTGAAAAATTATTCTTTTTGTTGTTGAAATAGGTAAGTTGAATAATTTGCAAATATGCCAAGCAATCGCCTCACCTTCCCTATCATCATCTGTTGCTAAAATAACTTCACTCGCCTTTTTTATAGCTGCTCTCATTATGTTAACATATTTCTTTTTATTATGAGAAACTTTGTAATCTGCCTTATAATTATTGTTAAAATCAATACTCTTAAGACCATTTGTAAATTCACGAAAATGTCCAAAACTCGCTATACATTTATAACTATTTCCCAGAAATCCTTCTATTTTTTTGCATTTTGCTGGAGATTCAACTATAATTAATATCATTAAATAATAAATAATAATATAATTTAATATTTAAACTAATTCAAATAATGTTTTCAATTTTTATTTACAGGAACGGCTTCAACTATAATCTCGTAATCTCTGGATTTTAATTCATTATTTATCTCATTATTTACCTCATTATTTACCTCATTATTTATCTCATTATTTATCTCATTATTTACTGGAGCGTTCGTGTTTTTTTCAGTATATATATTATAATTTGTCAATTCTGTTTCATTATTATCATATACGACATTGTGTTTTTTATTAAAAAAACAATCGCAGCAAAATTTTTCCATTATATTACAACAAAAGAAATTCATTTTCATTTTTAATTACATTAAATGTTTCAATATTAGAAAAAAAATTGTTACTGTTTTTTTCTATATTTTTTTCATTATTATTACAACCTTCAATCCAGTAACGCGTTAATGGAATATTTTTATTTTGTTCTTCTACCCATTTTTTTTTATAATCAAACTTACTAAAATGGTGCCAACTACCATAATCATATTTATTAGTTTTTTTATCATACCAAGCTACTCTAATTAGAATATTATCCATATAATTATTTTAAGCCCAATTCTTTTAAGTAATTGTCCCAAAACGTCATTACATCCTTTGTCGAAATATATTTTGATTCTTCAGTTGTTTTTTTTCCTGCATTATCATAACAACGCAAAATCGTTTCATTAAATTCTACATTACACCAAGTTGGTTTTATTTTTTCACCGAAAAATGCTCCCAACATGCCGCTATTTTTTGAATTATAGTAAAATATTTCATTCATTGGATTATAATTACCGCTTGAAAATTTTATTTGAATCTTATCAATTATAATATTTGCAATTCTCTTTGGATATGTCTCTTCTAAAAATTTTTTATTTTCATATTTTTTTGGTATTATGGTCTCGCCTATAAAAGTTGGAATATCCCTAGATAATAATCTTTTAGTTGATGTTGATTTTACTGCACATAATTTACAAAATACTACCGAATCCGTTAAATCAATAAAATCAACTTTTCCTTTTAATAACAAGTCATGTAAATTATTAAGAATATCAATAATAATATATTCGTGCGATTTTACAGCATGATGTGTATAAACCGATTTATGTAATCTGTATCTTGTGGTGAATAATGAAAATATTTCATAGTTGAGTTTATGACACCATGTTAATTGACGAATTTCTTCTTGCCCGTCAAATACTTCAGTCTTGTTTGTTACTGCTGCTCTAACATCTGTAATTAATCTTTTAAAGTTATTATTTTGTCCTATTTCACCAATATAAAACGAATCTCTTTGTATATAATCTATTTTATCAACATCTAACTGACATTGTTTGTTTGCTATAATCTGGTAGTACCATTTATTTACATTTTTTTTTGATGGATTAATTAATTCACAAATAATTTCAAACTCTTCATCACTAATATCTAAATTATATTTTTCTATCATATTTTTAAATATATCACACCCTCGTTCTTCATGTTCTTTCTCACCTTTCAAAATAACATAATGGTCCCATAAGTGACTAAAAGGACCATGACCAATGTCGTGAATTAATCCAGCTATCTCTATCAACTCGATATCTCTTTTAGAAATAGATAAATACGGCTGATTTTTTTTTATATTTTCAATCATTTTTTTACCAAGATGCGATACGGCAATACTATGTTCGAATCGCGTGTGATTTGCACTTGGAAAAACATAATTTGTTGCGCCCAATTGTTTTAAATCGCGCAATCTTTGAAATTCGGGGGTGTCAATGATTTTTTGAATATTTTCATTTATTGGTATAAACCCATGAATAGTGTCATATATTTTTTTTACCTTCGCCATTTTTATTATTTTTATTATTTTTATTATTTGTTTTAATTAAAACAAATAATAAAATATATCAATTTATTATTGCATTTTTTTAAATTCATTCCAACTTACCTTTTTTGCCACTCTTGTTTTAACCGGTTTCTTTTTGTTTTTTTTATCTAATTTATCACCTTCACGCATAGCACTATCTATATAAATTTCTTTTAAAATTTTACCAACTTCAACACTAGCTTGGTGTTGGTCACATTCACCCTCTTCTATTTTTTCCAAAATTAGTAAAAATTTATTAAATAAATTTAAATCAATGTTGTCTTTGTAAATTTTGTTGAATATATTTGTATAATTTTTATATAAAAAATAACATTGTTTTTCAACAATATTGCGTAAATTTTTACCATTTATTCTTGTATATTTTTTTTTTAATTCAATCATTTTAGTAATATCTTCCCTTATTTTTTTACTATGTTTTAATTCTCTTATTTTTTCAGTAGTTGATTCATACTTATATTCTTTTACTAAATTTTTCAAATCTATACTTTCTGTTTTATTCATTAAATAGTTATTTATTTTGTTTTTATATTTATATTTGTATTTATATATAATGGTTAAGAGAAATAGACGAAACAGTTTAAAAAAACGGGGTGGAATGAAAGGGGGTGCTGTCGAATTAAATGAAATGAAAGTTAATGATGCAGGATGTAGTACAACGAGTGAATGCAATGCACAACACATTGAAAAACAAGAAAATAATGCAAATGAACAAATAAACATGAGAAATCAAATGGGTGGTTCGCAAAAAGTTACAGCACAAGTAGTAGCCGGGTCTTCTGATGAGGAAGTCGATATGCAAGAACATGTTCAAAAAATAGCTTACCAGGGACAAGCTCAAGCAGAGTATGATAAAAATGCAGGAACGGTCGCTCCTAGCGGTGGTAGACGCAGAAAACGTCGAAAAAGCAAAAAAAGAAGAAAGAGTAAAAAAAGAAGAAAGAGAACAAAAGGAAGAAAGAGTAAAAAAAGAAGAAAGAGAACAAAAGGAAGAAAGAGAACAAAAAGAAGATAAAATTATTTTAAATAAAATATTAAATATTAAAATAATTGTATATTTTAATAATACCCAATGAGTTATTTTTATGATGTAATGGCTTCATTTTTAATATTATTAATTTTTGGTATAATATTTTTAGGATTAATTATAGCCGCAATGGCAAAAAATATAGAAAAAAACTGGCCCAAGTATAAATGTAACCCGATTGTGATACCTATGGCAGGATATCTTGGAAAAGACGCAGTAAAAAACTTCACCGAATGCATAGGAGATATTCAGGGTGGTTTTATGGGGTTATTTTTAGCACCTTTAAAATACATCATGGCTATTTTGGTTGGGTTGGGAGCAACAATAATGGAATCGGTAGAAAACGTTAGAGGTATGTTTAATTCTTTAGTTGGTAATATTTTAGGTATGTTTGGTAATATTTTAGGTATATTTTTAAATATAGGTATTCAATCACAATTAATGATGGTAAATATTAAAGATTTAATAATGAAAATTGTTGGTATTTTATATACTGTTGGACTTTTGCTTGCAGGTATAGCTACTACCGGGAAAAGTGTAATGAATGGACCTATTGGCGATTTACTAGATACGTTTGGTTGTTTTCCTCAAAATACAAAAATAAAATTATTAAACGGAACATATAAAGAAATGTCAAAATTAAACCTAGGAGATAAATTAATATCGGGAGGAAGTGTACACGCTATATTAAGGGTAAGGGGTGGTGAAAGAAATCCATATTATAAAATTTACAGTACTGAATTAAAAGAGTATATTTATGTTACTGGGGACCATTTAATAAAAGATAACGGTAAATTTAAACCAGTAAAAGAATTAAAAGAATCAATTAAAACAAATAAATGGGATAAAGAGATGAGTTGCTTGGTTACAACAAATAATTTAATACCAATTGGGGAGTATGTTTTTTGGGATTGGGAAGATTAACTTTTTAATATTATCCTATTATTATATAAATGAATAATATTAACAGATTAAAGAAATTATTATTATTAATGGAAAAACAAAATAACTATTTTTACATACATGGTGGTGATATTCTAATATCGTTTTTCACATTATTAATCATATGGGGTATTTTTATATATCTTTCTTTTAAAAAAAAAAAAAAGTACTACCAAAAAAATTGGCCAGAACATAGATGCGACCCAGCAATTACACCGTTTGCCGGGTTTTTAAACCCGCCGCCGGGTAGCAATTTTAAAGAAAAGATGGATTATACTGTTAAAAATTACGCAATATGTAATATGAATATTTTGCAATCCAACGTTGGGTTATTTACAAAACCGATGAAAGGAACGCAAAATATGATTGCCTTTTTATTAGTTATAGCCCTTTCTTCCCTTGATTTTTTAAGGAATATTTATAATATTATTAGAAATGTTTTTATGGATATTATTAGTAAATTATTTGGAAAATTTGCAAATGTAATGATTCAAGTCCAAATATGGTTAGCTAATTTAAAAGATACATTTTGGAAAATAGGAGGAACTTTAATTAATTTTTTCTTTTTTTCACTAGCTTCTTTTTATACATCTATATCTGTATTAAATAATTTGGTTGTCGTTGTTTTAATAATTTTAGCAATTATTACAGTTGTTTCTTTATTCTTTTTAGCTATGATTTACATTATACCGTGGTTAGGGATTCCGTCATATATTTCTTGGTCCCTAGCATATCTTGGGTTATCAGTACCTTTAATCATTGTTGCCATTTTTGCAGCAATTGTTAACGAAAGTTCGAAGCAGCAACAATGCGATTCCGACCCAAATTGTTGCTTTCATGGGGAAACACTTGTAAATACAGAAAATGGCGAAAAAAAAATGAGTAATATTGTTATTGGTGAAAAGCTAAAAAATGATAATATTGTACATTCAATAATTAAAATAAAGGCAAACGAACCACTTTATAATTTAAATGACGTTTTGGTTTCAGGTAACCATTATTTTTATTGTAAACAAAATGGTTACATAAAAGTTAAAGATTCAAAAAACTCTAAAATAACAGATATTAAAACTAATTATTATTATTGTTTAATTACGTCAAAGAAAGAAATTATTATTAATGACACTATATTCTGTGATTGGGATGATTTGGATATTACAGATATGATGCAACTAAAAAATATGTTTAATATTAAAAACGTTGAAGAATTAAATGAAACATTCAATTCTTGTTTTAACCCAAACACTATTATTTATTTAAAAAATCAAAAAAAGAAAATCAAAAATATTAAAATTGGAGATGAATTAATTGACGGAAGTCAAGTGGAAGCTATTATTAAAACCAATGAACCAACAAAAATAATAGAATACAGTATCAATAATAAGAAAATTATTGGAAAAAATATATATTTTTCAAATTTAGGAGATTTTAATAAAATTAAAGAAAAGGAAATCAAAACAAAAGGAAAAGTAACTTACTATTCTATTATAACCAACACAGGAACATTAAACCTAGAAAATATTGAAATAAAAGACCATAACTATGTATTTGATACCCTCGTTGATAAATATAACCGAATTTTTATTTAATTATGATAATAATATTATCTTTTTAGTATGTATAATATGAAAATGAAACTTTTTGGTTATAAATGTAGAATTGAGATTATGATAATTTGCGTGTTAATTGGTATATTTATTGGTGTTAATACAATGTGTGGATGTACTTGTTCGAAAGAAGGGTTTGTTTCGCCAAGTAGACCCTCTCAAGTTAGCGATAATGGTATGAGTATTGGGGTTCCCGGACAAAATACCGGAGATGAAACTTGGAGAACCCAAATGCCTAATAATTCTGAAATGAAAATGAATAATGCTGATATGCCGAGCATGTCTTTCTTTGCAAATAACGATTTTAAAGCTGATTGTTGTAGTTATTCTTCGTATAGTGGCGGGGGTGGCTGCGCCTGTATAACATCGGAACAATCAACCCTTTTAGATAATAGAGGTAATAACTGTAGTGGTGCGGATTGTTTTATATATCTTTCGTCTTTCAAATTTAATTATTGTCTTTCAAATTTAATTTACATTTATCACAATAAATAATAAGTTGACTTCCTTCGCCATATTTACTATCTATATAGTCCTTTATCCAATTATGCTTACATTCCTCCCTTATAATTTTTTCTGTATCTTTAATTACTTCCTTTAAATTTATAATTTCTTGTTGCTTTCTCCACAATTCAGTTGCTAAAAATTCTCTATTTTTTATAAGTGTTGAAAGTATCATTATAACATAGTATAGTAATTTTTTTTAATATTTATTTTAATATTAAAAAAATAGTTTTTACATTTCTTTAAAACCGTTGGTATGCATTTTAATGCAATTCACATACTTTATTTTTTTGTTATATGTAAATTTAGAACCATTTAATGCTGAATTATCTTCACTAACATACTCACCATAATTTTTAATTTTATCAGTAGTTGAATCTGTTATTGTGTCTGTTATTAATTCAGGGGTCCTTCCGTTTATTAAAATATTTCCAGTATAAGAATTGCTAATATCTGTATTATATTCATTCCTATTTTTTATTATTGCTAATTTATTTTTACTGAATTTTTCAATATCATAATTACTACTTAAATCAGCGTTTGCACTTACGCATTTATTACTTTGATAATAATCAAAGTATCCTTTTGTTAAATTAATTAAATTTGAGTGATTAATGACTTTAGTAATTTTATTTCCTTTTATACAAGTTATTTTATTTTTCATAGGATTATTCGATAAATCATAGAATAAATTAAAATTTCTCTTTCTTTCAATGTATTCTTTAGCTGTTTTATTTTGATTGCTATTTCTAAATATATTCATATATGTATAATAAAGATAAATTAAAATCTAATAATTTATTATATTTAAATGGACAACTTAAATTATGATTTGGATAATTATTCTCAAAATGATTTATGCGATATGTTTGATATAAAAATAGATGAAAATTTCGATAAAACTATATTAAATAGTAATTACAATAAAATGATTACAAATGTTAAAAGTGAAGTACATATACCAGATAATGAAAAAGAAAATATTTTAAAATTTTTAGATAGTGCTTTCAAAAAATTACTGGAGAAAGATTCTGAATATAAATTAACAGAAGGTAATTTCATGCCAAATTTAGAAAAAAATGACATTTTTTCTAAAGAAAAACCAGTTATTAAAAAAGAGTTCAAAAAAAATTTAACTTCTTTAATAAATCCCATTAAAACAAAATATGTAACCAAATTATTAAATATTAATACTTTATTCAGAAAAAATTATTATATTCAAAATTCAACAGATTTTATTATTGACTTACCAGAAACATTAAAAAACGTTACTTGTATTACTTTGGCAAATACCGAAATACCAAATACACTATATTCATTTTCTTCTGAAATAGGAACGAATGAATTTACTATCGAAACCTATGATGGTAATTATACTAACAAAAAAACAACAACAGTACGTATTAAGAATGGTAATTATACCGCAAAACAATTAACCGATTATTTAAATACCTATATTTTTTCGAAAGATGCCACTTTAAAAAGGATAGCATGTAATTATGATAATATCACTAAAAAAATATCATTTTTTAGAGATACCAGAATTGATGTATCTGGTGGAATAGGAAATGACGCAAATCAAAATATTTTATTTTTCAATATTGATTGGAGATTAAAAGATAACGCAAAACGTTCTATACAATTGAATATGGGTTGGATTTTAGGATTTAGAAAGGAGTATTATTCATATGAAGATGACTATACTGACATCAGTAAAGTTTCCTTTGAAAAAGGAGAAGGATTTGAAGCGGATAGTTGTTTTCAAAATTTAAATGGTCAAAGGTATATTTTTCTCTCCATAGACGATTATAATAAGAACTTTTCAAAATCATTATTTTCCCCTTTTGAAGATTCGGTTATAAATGATAACAATATATTCGCAAAAATAAATAATAATAGCGACACTTTTGATTACACTAATGGTGATGTTGATTATCAATTCAAACGACAATACTTTGGTCCAGTAGACCTTATGAAATTACGCGTAAGATTATTGGATGAATACGGACGAGTTATTTCGCTTAATAAGGCTGATTATTCCTTTAGTTTAAAAATAGAACAACTTTATAATTTAAATGCTACCGAATAATTATACTTTTCTACTTTTCTACTTTTGGGAAAAGTAGGACAAAAAATAAAAAATTTAAATTTTTTATTTTTTATATTATACTGTTCCCAAAAGTAGTGGGGGGTTATAGGGGGTCTCCCCCTACATGTACATACCAAATGGAATCGATTCTTTATCATTTTGTTTAATTAATTTATCAACTATTTCGATGGTAACCTCAAAAGGAAATTCAACATTAATGAAGTCTTCTTTTTCAAATAAACTTGTATCTTTTTCCATTAAACGGAATAAGTTTAATTTACTAAAAATAATTTCAAGGCATCTTTTTAAATTACGCACACCCTTTTCGTTTCTAGTTAACTTTTCCATAATATGTTCAAAAACACCATCGGCAAATGTTACTTCACCTTCTTTAAAATTAATATTTTTTTCGATACTAGGAATCAAATAATTTCTCGCAATAACATCCTTCTCTTTTTTATCATACCCTTTCGTTTTAATTTGATACATTCTATCTTTTAAAATAGAATTTACTTTCTCTTCATGATTATAACTAAATATGAACAATGCTTTGCTTAAATCAAAATCCAAATTCGAAAAATATTTATCATGAAATTGGGAATTTTGCGTTGTATCTGTCAAATGTGTTAAGATACCAATAATTTCCTCACCTTTTGGTGTATTACTTACTTTATCTAATTCATCAAAATAAAACACGGGATTCATACATTTTTTATTAATCAAAGTATCTACAATCTTCCCCCAAATACTTCCTTCATATGTATAAGAATGTCCCTCCAAATAACTACTATCTGTCGCACCCCCTAGAGGAATGAAAGAGAAAGGTCTATTTAAAATTTTACTGATTCCTTCTTTTACAAGTGTAGTTTTACCAGTCCCCATAGGACCTTGAATAGCAATTGCGGTGCCAACTGCATTAGGGTTACTAATCCAACCACCAATCATCTGCATGATTTGCATCTTTGCATCATCTAAACCATAAACACATTCGTCTAAAATTTTTTTGGCATTTTTCATAAAATCTTGACTTTTTTTAAGACCATCTTCTAATTTAATTGGCAAAGATGCATATTTTCCAAAAGGAATATTCATAAAAGTGTCTACCCAGAGTTTATTTTTATAATAATCTCCAGTACTCGGGTCCATCATTGTTAATAAATTAACCTTTTTCATAGCAATAGCTTTAATTTCAGGTGCAATATCCGATTCAATTAATGCAATTTTATATGGTTTTTTGATTGTACTTATTTCATTTATTTCAACTAATTTTTTTAATACATTTTTTTGTTCTGAAATTTTCATATTTTTAAAATAGGAAAAATCATTTGTTACATTTTTTTCTTGAAGAAGTTTCTTTAATCTTCTTGAATTTAATGTTTTTTGTTTTTTTTGTTTTTTTTGTTTAATATTATTTTGTTCTTCTTTCAAATCTTTTTCGTAATATTCAACCTGTTCATTATATTTTTTCGGGTTTGTTTTTTTCAATAAAAGAAACTTTTTTATATCTTTAGGTATTTTATTATTAGAATTATTATTAAATTTTTCAAGAATAATATTATCTTTTACTTTAATTAATGTTTCAAACTCTTTATTTTTTAATTTAATATCATAAAAAGCATTATTTTTATAAATTTTTGTGATTGTTCCTATGTATTTTTTTTGCCATCCTACCTTTTTTACTTTAACTTCATCGTTCACTTTTAATTTTTCCAACATTTTTTTCCTTTCTTTCTGTTTTTCTAACAATTTCCCCTCTTCTTTTATCATTTCTCTTTCCCATTCATCTTCCGTAACATCCTCATCATTTTCATAAATTTCATCATCTGTATCGTCTTCCGTTTCGAAATCTTCATTGTTATCATATTCTTCGTTTTGATATTCATCACCGAATGTATAAACAATACTAAATTTTGCTGGATTCATCATCATATTGTCAACTTCATCTTCTTCATCTTCTTCATCTGTTGGAAATTTGAAAGAATCGCCACGTTTTATTACTTTTTTAACTTTCTTTTTAACTTTTTTAACTTCCTTTTTAACTTTTTTAACTTTTTTAACTTTCTTTTCTTTTTTATTTAATTTATTATTCCTTTTTTTTGTTAATTTCTGTCCTTCATTTTCTGAATAGTTTTCGGTTTCTTCAATATTATTACTATTCTTAATTTTATGGAAAGCTTTTTTTTTGATTTTTTCATTTTTAATTTTCGAAGATAAATAAGATGATGGAAATATCGTATTTAAAAATTTTTTATATTCAACAGAATCATTAATAAATTCGCTATCATCTGTTTCATCTGGAATATAATCACTATCATCTTCATCACTTTCCGAAAAAATTATTTCTTCTTTGGATTTTTTTTTAATTTTTTTACCGACGCGCATTGATTTAGGAGAATTTTCATCATCGCTCATTATTAATATTCAATTATATAATTTATTTTTTAAATGAATTTTAAAATCAATTTTAAAATTCATTTAAATTTTTTTAAATGAATTTTAAATTTTTAAATGAATTTTAAAAAATAAATTGATTTAAAAAATATAAACTAAATATTCTATTATAAATATAAAGGATGTTTAATAATGATACAAAAAAAATAAAATCTTCTAAAATCATCGGTATCCAATTCAGCGTTTTAAGTCCACAAGATATTAGGAAAGGTAGCGTTGCTGAAATTAATACTCGAGATACTTATATAAATAACAAACCTGTTTTAAATGGATTATTTGACCCTAGAATGGGTGTTATAGAGGCAGGTTTAATTTGTCCTACAGATGGTTTAGATTATATACAAACACCCGGATATTTTGGACATATTGAATTAGCAAGACCTGTATTTTATATCCAATATATCAATACTTTAATTAAAATATTAAGATGTATTTGTATCAAATGTGGTAAATTAAAATTAAGCAAAAAAAAATATGATTTTCTTTTAAACAAGTCACCTAAAAAAAGATGGGATTTTATTTTTAGCCATGCTAATAAAATTAAAAGATGTGGAGCGGAGACTGAAGACGGTTGTGGTTGTAAACAGCCTAAAAAAATTTATAAACAAGATTTATCGGAAATTTACGCAGAATGGGAAAATACAGACGGTATAAAAAATGCTGAAGGTGATGTAAATAGTAAACCAACTATTAAATTAACGGCAGAAACAGTATTGAGAATTCTAAAAAGAATGAGCAATGAAGATATCGAATTCATGGGTTTTAGTCCGGTATGGTCAAGACCAGAGTGGTTTATATGTCAAGTTTTAGCAGTTCCTCCACCAGCGGTTCGTCCATCCGTAAAACACGATTCTCAACAGAGAAGTGAAGACGATATATCACACATTATTGTGAATATTATTAAAGCAAATAAAACATTACAAGAAAAAATACAACAGGGTGCTCCAGCGAAAGTTATAGACCCATGGACCACGGTCTTACAATATTATATTGCAACGATGATTGATAATAAAATTCCGGGGTGTTGTCCAGTAGCTCAACGTTCAGGTAGAGCTTTAAAATCTATTAAAGAAAGACTTGTTGGTAAACAGGGTAGAGTTAGAGGTAATTTACAGGGAAAAAGAGTTGATTTCTCTGCTCGTTCTGTTATTTCACCAGATGCTAATATAAGTATTAAAGAATTAGGAGTACCTTTGAAAATTGCAAAAAATATAACATTTCCAAATAAAGTAAATAAAAGAAATAAAAAATATTTAACAAAACTAGTTTTAAATGGTCCAGAAAATTATCCTGGAGCTAATATTTTAGAAAGAAAAAATGGAGATAGTATATCTTTAAGATATGTTAACAGAGATACATTAGAATTATATGAAGGAGATGTTGTTCATAGACATTTAATTGACGGAGACCCTGTTTTATTTAATAGACAACCAACTCTTCATAGAATGAGTATGATGTGTCATACCGTAAAAGTTATGAAAGTTGGTAATACATTTAGAATGAATGTAGGTGATACAAAACCATATAATGCTGATTTTGATGGTGATGAAATGAATATGCATGGACCACAAAGTGAAATGGCACAATGCGAATTACTTGAATTGGCTGCAGTTCCATATCAAATTATTAGTCCAGCGAATAATCAATCTATTGTTGGTATTTTTCAGGACTCCCTGTTAGGTTGTTACAGATTCACTAGAAAGGATATAATATTTAATGAAAGAACGGCAATGAATTTATTAATGTATAATAAAAACATTGACCTGGATATTTTCAAGAAAGGGTCTATTGATAGTTTTAATTTATTATCGCAGATACTTCCACCTCTTAATTGTAAATTTCCAAATAAACAATTTTCATCAGATGAAGATAAAAAAACATCAAATAAAATAATTGAAATTATCAACGGTAAATATACGAGAGGTCAAATTGATAAAGGCGTTCTGGGTGGAAAATCGACCGGTTTAATCCAATCCATATTTAATGATTACGACCATAAACACGCAACGTTATTTATAGATGAGTTGCAATCAATGGTTACAGAATATATGAAATTATCATCTTATAGTGTTGGTATTCACGATTTGATTGCAAATGATGAAACAAATGACCAAATATATGATGCAGTTTTAAAAAATAAAGAAAAAGTAAAAAAATTAGAAAATCAGTTACATATTGATGTATTTGAAAATAATTCAGGAAAAACAAATAATATAGAATTTGAAACACAAGTAAATTCTATATTAAATAAAGCACAGGAAGAAGCTGGTAAAATTGGAAGAAAAAGTTTAAGTGCTGATAATAGATTCGTAATTATGGTTAATGCTGGTTCTAAAGGTAATAATATTAATATTGTTCAAATGATTTCATGTTTAGGTCAACAAAATGTTGATGGTAAACGTATTCCATATGGTTTTGATGATAGAACTTTACCACATTATACAAAATA
>TARA_B110001450_G_scaffold162549_1_pt1 | contig 13829 bp, 11 predicted proteins | sample TARA_B110001450 | Tara Oceans TARA_B110001450 (sample SAMEA4396538) | marine metagenome | biome: Polar Biome; feature: [SRF] surface water layer (ENVO:00010504); material: water (ENVO:00002006), including particulate matter (ENVO:01000060) such as... | depth 5 m | reverse complement strand
AAATAGTTTAGAGATATCAAGTGATCATAAATTAAAGATAATTGATAGTTTATTAAGTAAAATACAAAGTTTAGAAGATAGAATAATTAGTTTAGAATCTACATAGAATTATCTACTATTAGCAGATGTTATTACAGATAAATCAGTAACCATTATTTTTTTACTTTTTGTATCATCTGGACAAATATCATTTTGTTTATAATAATTGATAAAATGTCTAGGATGATCTATATTATATTTAGTATCAAATGGTAATAATATCTCTGCTTCATCATATGGACTTATATTATCAAGTAAAATTGCTTTACAACCTTTAATTAATTTAACTCTCATTATACAACAATTTTTATTTGCATAACCTATAGCAGTTTCATGATCTAATGTATAACTACTTAAAGTATCAGAATTATAAATACCTTTTGTAGAATTTTTAATATAATAATCATCATTAACACCTCTATAAATAACAATAGTATCCTTAATTTTTGGTGATTTTTTAAATATATCCTTAATATCTTTAATATATAAAATTAATATCTTATTCCAATCAAATGTTTTATAATTTTCAATAATATATTGTTCTAATTCTAATCGTGATAAAATATTATATTTACTATGATTTTCAAAATATAAATATTTCTTTATTTGATAATAGAATAATATAAAATCTCTATTTGTATTAAATAACTTTTTATTAATAATTAATGTAGATTTTCTATAACCATTATCAACGGAATCAATATCAATATCAATATTAAAATTATTAGTAATAAAATAATTAATAATAATATCTCCATCGTGTGTATGACATCGTAATGTAAATATTTCTTCTGGATTTAAATTTGTAATAAATTCATTTTGTGATTTAATCCATTCTTCATAATAAGAAGTATTATTTAATACATATAATTTATTAATAAATTTCTTATTATAATCATTATATAATAAATCAATATCAATATTATTATTTTTAAATGTTATAAGATCATCTAAATGATCTTCAGATAATATATGTTTATCAATTTTTAAATTATTATAAGTTATTTTAGTTTTTTTTGTATTAAATTGTTTCATTAAATCTTGATATTTTTTATAATATAAACATAACTGTTCGTGATCACTATCCATATATATATCATTATTTTCTATAATCGTTTTTCTAGCCTTACTAAGTTTTTTTGTTAATGAATTTCTTACATTATCTGTTATTTTATACATTGTTATTTAAAAATGAAATGATATTATAAATTATAGGAAATGTTAATTCATAATAAAGATGCTTTAGTTTTTTTAGAAACACTTGAAAATAAAAGCATTGATCTTATTCTTACCGATCCTCCTTATATTATTTCCAAAGATAGTGGTATGAATAAACATCATGCAATTGTTGCAAAACATAAAGAAGATAATATTAATGTTAAAACAGAAGAAGAATGGTTAGAATATAAGAAATCATTAGATAAACCTATAGAAGAATTAAAAAATGATAAAGGTGATGGTTGGTCTAAAGAAAATTATCTAAAATATGGTAGTATTTTAGGTAAAAAATATGCAACGAAAACAAATTTCGGTGAATGGGATGAAAGTTTTACAATGGAACAATTGGAATTAATTATAGAAAAATATTATAATAAATTAAAAAAATCAGGAACATTAATTATTTGGTTTGATATATGGAAAATAACACCTTTAAAAGAATTAATGGAAAAAGTAGGATTTAAACAAATAAGATTTATTGAATGGATTAAAACAAATCCACAACCAATTAATAGTAAAATTAATTACCTTACTAATTCTAGAGAAATAGCTTTATTAGGTATTAAAGGAAATAAACCAACATTTAATAGTTCTTATGATGTAGGTATATATAGATTTCCAATGGCAAGTGGTAAAAATAGATTTCATCCAACACAAAAGAATTTACAATTATTTGAAGAATTAATTAAAAAACATTCGAATCCAAATGATATTGTTCTTGATACATTTTTAGGTGGTGGAACAACTGCTATTGCTTGTAAAAATACAAATAGACAATTTAAAGGTTGCGAAATTAATAAAGAATATTTTGATAAAGTTATGACTATATTAAATTCCGATATTGTAGAATTAGAACAAGGATTAAGTGCTATAACAATTTAATAATAATCGGAATTATATATTGTAATATTACGAATTAACGCTTTTTTAATAAAATCTTCAATATCAGTCCAATATACACCTTGTAAAGTATTTACATCGTTTATATCAAAATTTTCATTACCTGATGTATAACTAACACTTAACTGTTTAAATAAAGGTAATTCACAAGCATCAAATCTTTTACCAGTTTTAAGCATTTTAACATTATACGCTCTTTTTATTAAATTACAACCATTACATAAAGGTTGAAAATCATCAATCGTTTGTGTTTTCATATCTAAAACCCGTGGATCATTATATAAATCATTCTTATGATCTACAACGGTATCATTAGTTTTTCCACAATGTAAGCATTGTTTAACTCTAATAATTCTTTTAATATCTTCTCGTATAGGTCTATTTATATTTTCTTTATTTTTATTATGACTATAAATACCAATATAATTATTTTGATTTTTATTTCTATCTTTAAAACATAATTTGCTTACTAAATCAATAATATGTGATTCTTCAACATCATTATAATTCCAATTATATTTAATTTTAGTAGCACTACAACAAATAAATATTTTATATTTAGTTTTTTTAGAATTTCTATGCCAACTACCACCATTGGATGTTATCCATTTTTTATCATCATCATATAAATCATAAATAATAGGATAATTTTGTTCAGGATATTTAATATTTATAAATTCTATAAATGAATTAAATGTAAGTTTTTCATCAATACATAATTTATCTAATTGATTTTCAAGATCTTCCATTTACTACTGTATATTTAAACTAATTCATTTTTTATATATATATAAAAATGATTAGTTAAAAAATAATTATCAAATGCCAGTTATAACCATTGATGGTAATATAGGTTCGGGAAAATCAACAATATTAGATAAATTACAAAAAAATCATAATCAAATTGTAAGTTTTGAACCCATTCTTGAATGGGAAACATATTTAGAAAATATTTATAATAATAATAAAGGATATTTTGATTTTCAACTTAAAGTTTATTTAGATAGAGCTTTTATTCAAACAAAATCAAATTCTATCTTATATATGGAAAGAAGTCCTAAATTTACATATGAAACATTTGTAAAAATTTATAAAGATAAATTTACTCCACAAGAATATAGTATATTAGAACATTTATATAATAATGTAGATCAAAAATATAATAAAAGTGTTGTTGAACCCGTATTATATATATATATACAATCATCGCCTAATGTTTCTTACAATAGGATTAAAGAACGTGATCGTGAAAGCGAAAGAATAATTGATTATAATTTAATACAATTATTGCATAATAAACACGAAGAATGTTATGATAATATAAGTTCTACTGGAGGATTACCAACATTAAAAATAAATAGTGATGATAAGACTCCTGATGAATTAGCAGAATTAATAATTAATTATGTTCAAGGAAATAGTTAAATATAAACTGTATAAACTTGACTTAACATTATATTTTTATTACAACAAATACGATAATGAAAATGAGGTTTTATTTCTTTACCCATACTAACTTTATAACCATTTGGTAAATGTAATTTGATAATAGCTTGTCCATTTTTAATTTTAGTAACACCGACATTTTCATAATTATCATAAGCTAACCAAGGATTTTCAAATATTTTATTATTATCTTCTTTATCTTCTTTTGCAGCCCAATAAATTACTTTTTTATCATCATTATGTTTAGGTAAATCTAATACATATTGATATGAATATTCTTTTGGATATTTCTCATCTACTATAACAGTTGCCGGAAATGCAGAATTACCTAAGAATGGTAATAATGTATGAGGTTGTAATAATAAATATATTGCTCCTAACATTATTATTATATAAAATAATTTAGTAATTGTATAATTATCAAATGCTATAAGCATATATAACATATGAGTGATTGTAAATAACAGAATAATAGCTAAAATAATAAAATGTAACCAAATACGTAAATTCATATCCATTTTATAATTATTAACATATAAAAATGATTAATAATATTAAGATATATCAATATGACTGAATATAAAAAACATGAATTACGAACTCATATTTTAGAACAATCACCAGAAATGTATGTAGGTTCTATAACACCTGATGCTTTTGATAGTTTTATTGTAAATGATGAAAATCAATTTATAAAAAAAACGATAAATTATAGTCCTGCATTATACAAGATTTTTGATGAATTAGTTGTTAATGCAGCCGATCATGTAATTCGTATGAATATTTCAGAATTAGAAGATAAACAAATTGTTAAAAATATAAAAATTAATGTTGATCGTGAAACAAATACTGTATCCGTATATAACGATGGTGATGGTATTTCTATTGAAATTCACGAAGAAACTAAATTATACAATCCTTCATTAATTTTCGGGGAATTACTTACATCCGGTAATTATGATAAAGATAAAGTAAGACTTACAGGTGGTTTAAATGGTTTAGGTGCAAAATTAGCTATTATATTTTCAACAGAAGCTACTGTAGAAACTGTAGATCATCGTAATAAAAAGATATTTAAACAAACATTTCGTGATAACTTAGCAACTAAAGATAAACCATCAATTCGTCAATCAACTAAATCACCTTATACAGAAATTAAATGTAAAATTGATTTAGCTCGTTTTGGTGTAACATCTATTACAGATGATATTTTTGCATTATTTAAGAAACGAACATATGAAATAGCCGCATTAACCCCACCTAATGTAAATGTATTTTTCAATGGTAATAAAATTAATATTAAGGATTTTGAAAAGTTTTGTGTTAATTTTGTTGAAGGTGCTAAAGCTTTTGAAAAATATGGTGATCGTTGGGAAATATGTGCTTCATTAAGTGATAATGGATTTGTTCATATGGCATATGTTAATGGTATTCATACTAGATTAGGTGGAAAACACGTTGATTATATTCAACAACAAATTGTTAAAGGTTTAGTAGAACTTGCAGCTAAAAAGAAGAAAACTTTAAAACCGCAATTTATTAAAGATAATTTATTTTTAGGTATTAAATGTTTATTGAATAATCCTACATATGATAGTCAAACAAAAGATTTGATGAATTTACCACAATCTAAGTTTGGTTCAAAATGTGAAATATCAGACAAATTTATACAAAAATTGTATAAAGATAGTGGTATTATTGATAAAGCTTTAGTATTAAGTGATGCACAATTAGATAAACAAATATCTAAATCAGATGGTAAAAAACTAAATAAAGTTATTATTAAGGGTTTTATGGATGCTCCTTGGGCTGGAACTAAAAAATCAGATCAATGTTATTTATATATTTGTGAAGGATTATCAGCACAAACTTTATTTACATCAGGTAAAACACAATTAAGTAATCCAGAATCTTATGGTTGTGCGGCAATTCGTGGAAAACTTATGAATTGCAAATCAGTATCAATTTCAAAATTAGCACAAAATGAAGAAATATCAAATCTTAAAAAAATCTTAGGATTAGAAAGTAATAAAACTTATACTGATACTACTTCTTTAAGATATAAAGGAATTATTTGTTTAGTAGATGCAGATTTAGATGGAACACATATTAAAGGATTGATAACGAATATGTTTCAATCTCAATGGCCTTCTTTATTCAAGATGAAAGGCTTTATAAAAACAATGTTAACGCCTATTATTCGTATGAAAAAAGGAACAAATACACAATATTTCTATACTCTTCAAGAATATGAAGAATGGGAACAAAACAATAGTATTGCAGGATGGAATATTACTTATTTAAAAGGTTGTGGTTCTTCAACTTCTGAAGAAGGTAAGCAATTCTTTAAGAATATGAAAATGGTAACTTATACATATGATGATAAATCAGATGAAGCATATAATTTAGCTTTTGATTCTAAATTAGCAGATAAACGTAAAGAATGGATTGCAGAATATGATAAAAATAAAACAGTAGATTTATCAGAATCTCTTGATGTTCCTTATACAGATTTAATTCATAAAGAATTAATTCATTTTTCACATAGGGATATTGAAAGAAATATCAATAATATTTGCGATTCATTAAAAGAAAGTCAACGTAAATTATTATTTAGTTTGTTCAAAAAGAAGATATATGGTAGTAATGAAATCAAAGTATCACAAATGGCTGGTATGGCTGCCGCTATGACTGCTTATCACCACGGCGATCAATCATTAGCAGAAGCATTAACTAAAATGGGACAAAACTTTATTGGTAGTAATAATATTCCTTTAGTATCTGCATTAGGTCAATTTGGTACTAGATTGCATGGAGGAGGTGCTGATAGTGCGCAACCACGTTATCTATTCACTAAAATATCACCACTATGTGAATTAATCTTTAGAGAAGAAGATATGCCCATTCTTAAATATAAAGTTGAAGAAAATCAACAAATAGAACCTGAATGGTTTATTGGTGTTATCCCAACTGTATTTGTAGTAAATGTTGTTGGTATTGGAACCGGATATTCAACAGAAATACCTAATTTTAATCCAGATGAAGTAATAGATCAATGTATTCTAATTTGTAATGAATTAGAGAAAGAAGAAGCAGATATAAAGAATGCTGATGATTTATTGAAAACATTTGATGTTATTAATAAAACAGTTATTAATGATTTAATTCCACATTATCCTAATTTTAAAGGATCTATCAAAATCAAAGATGGTAAAGATAATATATATGAATCTACTGGTTGTTATCATTATATTGATGAAAATACAATTGAAATTACTGAAATACCAGTAAATAAAGCAATTGAAGATTATAAAAATGTTTTAGAAGATTTAGCATTAACGAATCAAATTAAAAACTTTGAGAATCATTATTCAGCTTTGAATATTAAATTTATTGTTTATTTAAATCAAAAAATTGATGATCCAATCAAATTCTTTAAATTATCATCTACAAATGGTTTATCATTAAATAATATGCATTTATATAATTCTGATATTAAAATTAAAAAATATGAATCTACTTCTAGTATTATGCGAGAATGGTGTTCTGTTCGTTTAACATGTTATTATGAAAGAAAAACATATCAATTGAAAGTTTTAAATAAAACTTTTAAAAAGTTATCGGCTAAAGCACAATTTATTCAAGATATTATTGATGGTAAAATTAAAATTATGAATATTGAAGATGATGTTTTAAATGCTAGATTAGAAGAACTTAAATATCCAAAATTATCTGATAAAACGGAAGATGATGAAGATGGACCTAAAAATTATAATTATTTATTGAAAATGCCTGTTAATTCATTAACAAAGAATAATTTAGAAAAATTGAAGAAAAATGCGGAAGAAATTAATAAACAAATTAAAGAATTAACGACTACACCTATTTATAAAATATGGATGAAAGAATTAGAAGAAGTTCGCGATGGTTATAAAAAATATAAAGATGAATTAAAAGATATTTATGAAAGAGATTTAGAATCTTTAAAAGGAAATAATATTGTTAAAAAGAAAACAAAGAAGTAATTATGATGTGTTTTTTAATACATTATGAATTAATAAATAATAAAAAGTATAATAATAAATGACTACTGTTAGTTCTATAGATCAGATATTTACAGAAATAGGTGATGAAATTGAAAAATTTCCTGTTAATCATATGACTTTTCCAACTTATCATGAATTAGTTAACTATGATAATGATACATTAAAAAGTAAAATAATGAAATATAGGGATAGTAGATTTACTGGTTCATTATCACCAATATCAATATCAACAACATATCCAACTATAGTTACTGAAGTACAAGCAATAATCGAGGCATATAATAAACCAAGTCTTCCACAAACTCCTAGTCTTAGTACTGATATAATTAAAAAATTAATTACAGATATATTAATACATTATGACTATACAGATGATTCTGTAAAAAAAGAATTAAAAGACTATACATTTGATGCTTTATTTCCAAAACTAAATAAAAGTTCTACTTCTAAAAGTAGAAGGTATTCTAACCATATTAAAGAAAATGATAGCTTTGATAGAAAAAATATAAAGTTAGGTCATTTATATCAATATATAAATGTAGAGGGAGAAAGACCATTGGTTAATACGGAATCAAAAATTATATTAGGGGTTTTAAATAAACAACCACAACCACAACCACAACAACAACAACCAAATTCAGTACCACTACCACCACCAAAGCCACAATCACAACAACAACAACAACAACAACCAATACGACAATTAAGAACAAGACTACAATCACAACCACAACCACAATTAAGAGTACAATCACTACAACAATCACAACCAAGACCACAAATAAAACTATTTAATTTTTTATTTTATACAGATACAGATACAAAATTATCATTTATATTATCTACAGTCAAACCAGAAAATATAACAAATATAACATTTGATATAATTAAAAATGCTATAATTAATTATTTAGCAACATATGAATATTTTTATAAAGTATATTTACATACAAAAACAACAAATTCACTTTTTTTTCAAGTTATAGATAAAAAACAAGAAAAACTTAATAAATATGAAACACAATTTACATATACTCAACAATTAACAGATAATTTTTTTGCAATCACAGCTTATAACAACAATGGAAAAAAAGTAGAAGGACAAAGAGTACATATTGCGATTACTAATGATTATTTAAATTATAAATTCTGTTTAGGAAATAATAATAGTAGTAGCGGATTTGTAAATATAAATCATCCTTATCCTTTAAGACAGCCATCGTCATCAACTTTTACATTAAATGAACCAACTATAAGCACTTATAATTTAAACGAAAGAGCATTTAAATACTCTTTTAATTATTTTATAGAAAATTTAATTGACTTAATGAAGACTTCTACCAACAATGTGAAAACTTGGATAGAACAAACACCTATAAATTGTTTTCAAGAAGTAAATATTAATAGTTTTAAGGAATCAATTAAATCAATTACATCTCCAGAAAAAAAAAAAGTAAGACCGGGGGGTGGTATTGATTCTCCAGATGATGAAATAAGACCAAAACGGAAACGGAGTAATCCACAAGCAGCACAAGCAGCACAATCACCAGCACAAGCACAAGCAGCACAACCACAAGCAGCACAAGCAGCACAAGCAGCAGAACAAAGTTTTGTAAATGTAATAATAGACAAAGAACTTAAGAAATACAAAGACAGTACCAATATAAAAAAATTTATAGAAACAAATAATATAAAAGATGATAATGGTACGTATAGTATTCCTGTATATAAAAATATTTTTAAAAAAAAAAATGGTGTTTTAATAAGTAATAGATTAGCTAACTTTAATACTGATGAAGAAATAAAAAAAGGTAATTTAACCTGTATAGATAATGAAATAAAAAAAGATCATATTTTTATTGGTAAAATTGGATCTGGTTATCAAAATAATAATATTCATACATTTATAGCAATAAAGCAATATTTAGATCCTGTTAAAGAAGAAAAATATAATATAATAATTAATTTGCATTTAGATACAGATGATAGTAAAAGAATAAAACAATTAGAATTAATATATTTATTAAAATATATTATTCCAAAATATAGTTTTTTTAAAGATGTCAATGTCGAGAAAATATATATAATTGGTGATCTAAATATGGATTGTTATGAAATTATAACAAGTATCAGAGAAAGAGTTAATAATATTTATTATAAAGACCGTAGATTTAAAATTGTATTAAATAATATAATAACTCAAGTTAGTATGAATACTAAGGATAGTAAGGATGGAAAAGGTAGTGCTTTAGACAATTGTATAATAATTGAAAAAATACCTAATCAACCAGGTCAATCAAATCAACCAGGAAGAAGTAAATGTGGTGAATATAAACCTCAAATATATATTTCAGAATCAGCAAAAATGCCTATGCCACCTCCGCCTATAAAACCACCTCCAAAATCCGAATTAAAATTATCTGATCATTCATTAATTATAATTCAAGATACAACATCCGGAGTTGTATCTACAAATCCGAGTGGTGTATCTAAATCGCCTGAAATTAGTAAAGTAGCATCAAGAGCTTTATCAAGCTCTAAATCTAAATAATTCAAAAAGTCCTACAGTTTAAAAAACTGGAAATCAATTATAAAACACACTCGTATGAAGCCTCCCTTCTGTATCTAGAGGGGTATATAAGCATATACCAAGGAAGTTTGTTTAAAATGAAATAACATAAATTATTAAACATTCATATAACTTTTATATTACATTTTTGATTGTAAAAAGATGTTTAAAACTAAATGAAATATTTGAATATTTGAAAAGAACTAATAAAATATTCCTTCCTGAATTATGTATAGACTAATAGTAAATGTTAGATATAATATTTGATGAAGACTATTATAAAATAAAAAAAGAATATGAAACACATTTTAAAAAAGTTAATAAAGATATAGATCAATTTATTAAAAATATTTATTGATTTAATAATATTTTTAGATTTTTAACTTCTTGTTGTAAATCTTTAATATCTCTATTGTTTTTTTTAATACATTCAATTAATAAAGCAACTAATTGTGTGTAATCTACATTATAATTATCAAATGCTTCTGGAATATTATTTCTAATATCTTGAGCAATAACCCCAATATAATTTTTATTATTTTTTTTATTTTTATATTTGATACCCTTAATTTTGCTAATTAAAGTAGTAGGATCTTTAATTTCTGTAATTTCTTTTTTATTTAATATATCTTCATTCTTTTCCATCTTTTATTATATCATACAATTCTTTAACGGCTTCAATTAATAAAGCAACTAAATTTGCATAAGCAACAGTTTTAATATTATTATGTTCTTGAACTACTTCAGGACAATATTTTTCTATATTTTGTGCAATTACACCCATACAAAGTTTATCTAAATTATCTTTTCTTCTATAATTGACACCATTCAATTTTAATACTTTATTTAAACTATCTTTAATTGGATATATTTGAGTTTTTAAAGATTCATCGGAATATGCAGCAATATCATCTTCAGATATTAAACCTCTTATATTAGAACTATGATTACCTACAAATAATGCTGGTTGTTTATTTCCACCTAATACACTATAATCATCATTATCACTGGGATTTATACAAACTCTTGTATCTCTAATTAAAACAATATTATCTTCTCTAGACCATATATTAATAGCATTTTCAGTATCATATAATAATTTATTAATATTACTTGTATTTATATCTAAATTAGATAATACAACATTTTGAATATCATTTGTTATACTATCAAGTCTAATATCAAAATCTTGATATTTTACATAATCATCTAATGTTAAGGTTTTTATATTAGTTTCAAATGTTGTAGATTTATCTTCAGAACGATAAATATTACCACCACCTTCTATTAAAATATCACCTTTTAATCGTAAAGCAAAATCATTAATTGGCTTACAAGCTATACTAATACAATTTTCAACACATAAACTATTTGGTATTGTATTTTTAAAAGTATCCAGAGAACTACCAATATTAACAGATGGTTTAATTATAATATTATCAGTTGTTGGTATTCCTAAACCAACAAATTGATCTAAAGTATTATCAATTATTGATAAATTAGATCTTCCTAATCCATTATAATTATCATCAAAAGATTTTGTATATAATTTTAAATCATCTTTCAATATTACAATATGTCTATCACTATGATGAACTTTTAAAACATTAGATTCTATTAAATTATCATTCTGATCATACAAATTATTATCATTTAATCTATAATAATTTAAAGTTTTTGAAGATATTGATAAATTACTATCAGTATAATATGTATTATTGTATCCTAAATAGAATGAATTAATATTTGAATTAATAAAAGTATCATTATGATCATATAAATCATTATTAGTATTAATATAATAAAATTGATCTATACCAAATACATAAATATCTTTAATATTTTGAGTAGTATTTTTAACAGTAATAGTATTTTCATTATCTAATTTTTTAATAATAGTTGTATTATTAACAAGATAATGATAATTATTATGATATCCGCCTATTTTATAATTTTCTGTAATAGTAGTATTATCATTATAAATAAAATAAACTTTATTTAATTTTGTATAAATTAATACATCATTTTCCATTTTAATAGTTTCAATATCATTTTCAATATATTGATAATGATTATCAGGTAATAATTTAGATAATGTATTATCAGCAATAATATATGTATTATTTGTAGAACAAAATATATTTGTAATATTAACAAAATTATTACCTATAAAATTAAAGTTATCAATAGATCTTAAGTTATCTATATCAGTTTCTAATGTAATTTTAAGATTAGAATAATATAAAATGTCATTTATTTTATTAATACCTGTAATATCATTATTACTTTTATAATCTTCAAAATTATTATAAAAATCAATAAAACTATGATCATATACAATAATATCATTGCATTTAATATTTGATTCAACATATAATTGTATATTATTCGTTTTTATTGGTATATTATTACCTATACCTACATAAGGATCTTGTGAATATATTTTAATTGTCCCTCGATCATAATTATCAACTAATTTAACTGTAATTTCTTCTGTATTTGTTGCATTATTTTTAATAGTAATTGCAGAATCATTCAATAAATTACAAGTATTAATATTAACTAATGAATTTGGTATATAAATATTAGATTGTGTATTTTGTATTGTTAAATAATCAAGATCATTGATGTAAGTATTTGGTATTTTATTTGAATTATTTAAAACAAGAATATTATTATCATAATGTTTAATATAACCATAAAAATCAACATTAGTATTAAAAATAATATTTGAATGATCTTTATTTGCAATAGTATTAGTTTTTATGTCATCAACATCAAAATCAATATTAGAATATATTAATTTAGTATTTTCATTATTTGCTTTAAAAATAAAATCATTATCATTTAATCGTATATCAAGTTGATTTGTATTATTTTGAAGACTCATAAAAACATCATTACCATTCGTATTTTTAATAGCAAAAGCATTTGGTATTTTAGATAGAACTAATTGTGTAGCTTGTGGAGTTCTAATAGACATAATTAGTTTTTACTATTCTATAAATATAAGAAATGAATAAGATTGAATGTATTATAAATATAATAGCACTTAATATAATTAATAATTCTTTCGATATATGCGAATAACATTTGCAATTTTTATTAACATTAATTATAAATAATATAATTATAACACTTGTAATTAAAGTGTAAAGCATATAGATATTATAAAATGAATTAAATATTCTACCCTTTATTAAAAAAAACATTATATTAAATATAAAATATATTAAACTTAATAATATATAGATTATTATATGATAATAATGCCATATATCTAAACATTCGCATTGTTTTTTATAAATACTTAACCAATAATATAAATACAAAAATATTATAAAATATATAATAATTGCTAATATTTCAATATACATTTTTATTATCATATTAAGAAAGTAAAATTATTTAATAAAATAGTATATAAAGAACTTAAACTAAATAATCACTTATGTTTCTTTATATAGTTCCATAATGATCATTATAAAATATTATAGAATAATTATAAAATAATTATAAAATAATTATAGAATATTATACAATAATTATAAAATCATATACATAATTATAAAATAGTATATAAAGAACTTAAACTAAATAATCACTTATGT
>TARA_B110001450_G_scaffold70830_1_pt1 | contig 13864 bp, 16 predicted proteins | sample TARA_B110001450 | Tara Oceans TARA_B110001450 (sample SAMEA4396538) | marine metagenome | biome: Polar Biome; feature: [SRF] surface water layer (ENVO:00010504); material: water (ENVO:00002006), including particulate matter (ENVO:01000060) such as... | depth 5 m | reverse complement strand
AGAGAAGTTGATGTACAAGCAGACTATAGAAATGCAACTTTAGTCGCTACAGTATAAATTACTAGCCGAAAAACAAATAAACACAATCGCATTACCATTTTAAATAAAAAGGAAAGAATCATGGCAGTAACATACGAAATGCTAGAAGAGTTCGATGGGACTCGTGTCAACGAAATGCCCGACCCAGACAACGAGGGCGAGACAATCAACGAGACTGTCACAGTAAGAGATTTGAAAGTGAAATTCACGCAAGGCGATGTCGTTCATGAGAGGCTTGTCAACGTCAGTTATGACGCAGACGGTGCTTACGACGATGATGCAACTAAGGTTGTATGTGAAGCAGTCGCCTCGGGTGTTGAGCATAAAATTGCACTTGGGGTAATTAGCTGATGGCTACAGTGAAGGAGACTATTGTGAGGCTCGAGGCGCATGAGAAAGAGTGTCTGGTGCGTTACGCTGACATACAGCGTCAACTGGAATCTGGTTCAAAAAAGTTCGACAGATTAGAGCGAATGGTCATAGCCATCTATCCTTTCATCATCGCGACAATCGCGTTTGGAAAATGGTATTAGAAGTATGAAAAAAGACGAATACAAGTATTTCAAAATAGAAGACTTTGATTGTCAAGAGACAGGTGAGAACGAGATGGATAAATCTTTTATACGCGCTCTCGATCACCTCCGGTCTGTTTGCGGATTCCCCTTCAATATTACGTCAGGCTATCGCTCCCCCAACCACTCTATTGAGAAAGCAAAAGAAAATCCTGGCACTCATGCCCAAGGAATTGCCTGCGACATCTACGTAACTGGTGGTCGGCAGAGGATGCAGATCGTCAAACATGCCACAGCTTTAGGCTTTAACGGTATAGGTGTAGCTAAGTCTTTTGTCCACGTAGACACACGTAAAGATAAAAGTGTCCTTTGGTGTTACTAATATGTGGAAATCAGCGGTGTTACTCATGTTGCTCTCTACTTTAACAGTAGCTCAAGAGTCAGAACCAATGGGAGATACAAACTCAGACAACAATCAAGACGGTAGTTTAAACACTAATACTGTAGGAAGCACTGTTAGTAGTAACAATGTCAGTGTCGATGAGTCAAAAACCACTAACTATCAAGGCGCTAACAATTCTGGGATGCCAGTAGGTTCAGCCATCGCTCCCTCGTATATGAGTAACGGAATGGAAACTTGTCTCCAAGGTTCTGGCGGCTCAATCCAAACTGGTCTGATAGGTATTACCAGAGGCCGCTATGAGTCAGATGTTGATTGCAACCGCAGGCGTGACAGTAAACTTTTATCGGATTTAGGAATGCGAGTGGCGGCCATAGCAAGGATGTGTGAAGACGTAAAAGTATGGCGCTCTCTGTTTATAAGTGCCACACCTTGCCCTATTTTAGTTCGCGGTAAGTTGGTGGTAGGCAAAAGAGCATTCTTAGTGATGAAACGTGAGCCTACATTGTACATACCGGACTACGGTGAAGTGAAAGTGAAACGAGCCGCCACTTGGTCTAAGAAACCACCCATACCGAAATACACAAAAACTCAACTTTATTACAACCAAATCTTAGGCATTGGAGCGAAAGAGAATGAAATTGAAATCGAAGACAGCGGCTCTACTTTGTCTATTAGTCAGCAGTTCCGTAGCTCAACCGAATGAGCTTGACGATCTAATAAACACTTCTAGTGCCATCGTTGCACAAATTAAAACTGGTGTTCTGATGACAGGTACAGCGATGGCTTATGCTAACACTGGTGCAGGACTGTCTAACGGTGAAATGGCAGGCACAGCTTACATAAGTAGCGCCCAAGTCGAGGCTTATAATTCAGCATTAAGCGGTTATTCGACTTACCTACCTTATGGATCATCTCAAGCCTATCTTGAAGAACAAGCGCAAGCACAGATTGAATTAATGAATGAAGCGGTGGATACGTTTGTCGAGGTAGTGGTTGACATATTGGCTGTACAAGAGATAGCTGAATTATCAGCCGATGCCGATACTCCAGATGATCAAGCGGCTCTACAAACTTATGTGGCTGACAACACCGACTCACTAACAATCGACCAATCCGATGCTGACACTTATAATCAATCATTAGACGATATCGAGACCCACGGCAATAACGCGGCAAGTTTCATCGCGGTAGCAAATAACGAGGACGCTACGGCATATCTTGATCAAGCAGCGATGGATGGAAACACGACTGTCGAAAGTGGCACACTAAGCTACAGCGCAACTACGCAAGCTGTCAGTCTATCTTGGGACGCAAGCAACACGATTGCTAATATCTATGTCAATGGCACAGACCAATTCTCTATCGATCTTTATGTGTCGAACGCAGATATATTATCAGCAGGCGAGTCTACCCAATTTTACACTACCTCACCCATCGCATTGGGATATCGGTGCTTTGTTTATCAAGAATGTGACGATGAGGGTGGCTCATGAGTTTAGAAGAGACAGAACTCAAGATCGGTGGTACAAGTTTTAAAGGCGTATACATAGCCATCCTGTTTTCTCTAGCGACAACCTTGGGCGGTGGAGTATGGACAGCAAGTAGCCTATATGGACGTTTGGAGGCTCAAGAGGGTAGACGTATACCTGACATTACCGCTATCGAAGAAAAAATAACCCTGATAGAGCAAGAGCTTACTGCAAATGACGTAAGCCAACTGCAAGGCAAGTTAGCCACATTAGGTACTAACCTTGTGACCATCATGGAGCAACAAGAGAAACTATTGTTGATCGATGAGAATGTCGATGGTTTAGAACTAGAAATTAAATCCATGAAAGCTACTGTCACGCAAGCTGAACTTATCGCCAAATCAATGTCTGGTGTTGACTCAGAAATGGAAGTTATCAAGAGAGAGATTAATGATCTTTGGAATGGCTTGGATTATGTCACCGACAGCAACCCCCTAAAATAGGAGAGCAAAATGTTACAGAACCTTATCGCACCAATCGCTAATCTAGCAGGCACATTTTTAAACAATCGTGCCGAAGAGAAACAAGCGAAGCACACAGCGAAAATGAATGTCATTCAGAATAATGCTGATTGGGAATCCAAGATGGCAGATGCCTCTGCATCCAGTTATAAAGACGAGTTTTTTACTCTGATTTTGTCAGCTCCTATATTTTTCATTGGATACGCAATTGCAGTAGATGATCCAACTATCATTGTCAGAGTTGAGGAAGGTATGCAGGCTCTTAGTAATCTTCCAGAGTGGTATTCGTATTTACTATACATAGCCGTAAGCGCATCCTTTGGTATCCGAGGTGCTGACAAGATTATGAACATGAGGAGCAAGAAATGAGCAAAGGATCATCCGTAAGACCCACCAACAAATCGTCATACGATAAAAGTTATGACCGAATCTTTAAGAAAAAAACCCCAACAAAGAGTAACAAAAAAGCAGTAAAAAAGTAGTCCGTATAATTATGTGTCCACCCATAACAAAAAACCCTTGAAAAGGTGAAAAACCTTCTATATCCTTTGCGCTATCGAAGTCACACAATCGTGTAACTCATTGATTTCATTGCCCGGGTGGCGAAATTGGTAGACGCAACGGACTTAAAATCCAAAAGTCTAGTGAAATCAAGGGGTTAGAGGGACGCAACGGATATATTTCGCGTCTTATACCTCAAAACTAACATTGTGTGGCTTCTTAAACCAAAAGTTTAAGGGGAAACACAATGGCACATCCAGACACAATACCACCGATTTTAGACTTCACTATGAAAGAGGCCAAAAGGATTTGGGACGAGCCTCGTCACTTGACGGATTCTTTAGCGAAGATCACAAAGTTTGCATCCTTTGTTGACTATGATACTCGCCCAATCTCTGAATATCGACCTTCAAATGTTTACGACTACTTGGAACATAGGAAGGATACCTACGGTAACTCTGATGCAACATTAAATCGCTATGTTGCGGCTTTATCGAAAGTATTTAAACATTACGATGATGAATACTCTACGAACATTACTCCACGCTTGAAATGGAAAAAAGAGCCTCTTAACAGACCAAGGTTTTTCACCGAAACTGAGTTGACTCAACTTGAAGTTATCTTGAAGAATTGTCCAAATGATTGGGCTTGGCATTTTGTGGTGATCGCCCTCAAGTCTGGAATGAGAAAAGGCGAAATCTTAGGAATCGGACGAACTAAGTCCCAAGTACCAGGATCACAACCTTATGGTTTGATCGCAGAAGATTATTCTAGCGTACATCTATACAGGACTAAGAATGGTACGGAGAGGGTAGTCCCATTGCACCCAGATGCCGTTGAAGCCCTAAAAGCAATGGACTCTGAGCCTGCCAAAGCATTTGACCATCATAAGTTTTACAGAGAATGGGGCAGAGCAAGAGACCGTATAGCGCCAGATGATGAAACTTTTGTATTCCATGTATGTAGGCACACAGCCGCGACTAACCTTGCAATTAAAAAATGGAACACTGTACAGATCGGGGGAATACTTGGGCATCTATCTCAAGCAACAACTGCTAGATATATACAAAGTCCAGAGGAGGTAAATACACAAATGATCAACTCACTGTAGATTTCTTACAGCCAAACTTTACCATCTTTTTAAGGTGGTTTTTTTGGGGTTCATTCGGTTATAGTCAAAATGACCGAGAAGATGTGATAGTGAATAGAAACGGACTTGCATTACATAAGTTATTCATTATTATTTTGAGGTAAATTATGTGTCCACCCATTAGATACATTGGTGTGATTGGACGCGACAAGAACCACAGTTAAAAAAAGAAGACGAATGACAATATTATCACAAACAGGGGAAACGTATGAAATGGGAAACAAAGCAAGAGTTTTGTTGTAGGCAGGGGCAAACCAAAGAGCAGTACGCTTTCACGGTTTTTCTCACTTGTCCGCAACAAACGGATCAGATGATTTGGTGGTGTGGAACAGATTTCGGAGAGACGCATGGTGGGGGGGTTACGTTATGGGTTTGAATTTACATGAGTTACGTGAGTTACAACATAAGAAAGAAAACAAAATGTACTCAGACGGCAAAGACCGTTATGACGATAGACAGGAGAAACAAAAGTATTTAAGCAAGAGTATGCCCCACCACAACCTACTAACTTCAGCCCTTACCAAAGTGTCTCTAGGGTTATTACAAGAGTTTGAAGAGATTAGTAGTCGCGGTAGTGGTCGAACCCCTTTGTGGATGCCTGAGATAAAAGATTTAGACTTAGACCTTTTGTCTTTTATTGGTCTGAATGTGTTTATGGACAGTGTTGGGTCTGACCACGGTAAGACTATTAACACAGCGTTAAACAAAATCGGACGAAGAGTCCAAGCTGAAGTATTTGCAAGTGATTTAAAGAAACATGGCAAGCGCGAGTTTACTAATAAGAAAGGTGAGCAAAAGACTTACAACTACGCGGCCAAGATTATTCAAGAAGCTGATGCACACTCAACAATCTATGGTGAGAAACTATCGAAAGCCTACTCTTTAGCCAAGCAAGAGAACTTTCCTGTTCAGGATTGGCCTGCCGAGAAGTGTGTGCATGTAGCTACACCAATCTACAATGCTGTCTTGGCGTACAGTGATCTATTTAAAATACACACTGAAAACACTTCTAAAAACACCAAGAAATACATCATGCTATTACCGCAGGCACAGAGAGAGGTAGATAGTGATATGGAGCGTCAGAGTTGGATGTCCCCTATGTGGGGCGTAATGCTTTGTCCTCCGAATCCTTGGACTTCTATGTATTCTGGATGCTACCTATCTGAAAAGATGAGTTCGATGGTGCGCCTTGTCAAAGAGTACACTTATGCTCAAGAGCAGTCTGTTAGGCATGACTTTGAGCTTGCGGAGACCAAAGGTGAATTGCCAAAGTATGCAGAGGCTTTGAACGCTTTGCAGAACGTACCACTCAAGGTAAACACCAAGGTTGTTGAGGTTGTGGATTGGTGTTGGTCTACGTCTCAAGTGTTCCCAAAAGGCAAGAAGTTCCCTAGTAGTCTAAAGCTCGATGAACTACCTCGCTTAGACTCTGAGCAGTGGAAAACTATGGACAAGGCAGACCGACAGCGTTACCAACGTGACTGCCAAAAGATTAGGCAGAAAAACTCTGCGTCTGACACTGCGTCAAACATGATGAGAAGAGATTTGGATGAAGCCAAAAGTTTAGGTACGTCACCATTTTGGATTCCTTGGAATCTGGATAGCAGATCAAGAATGTACCCCTTGTCAAATTTTAACTACCACCGCGACGATCATATCAAGAGTATGTTTTTACTGTACAACGGCTGTCTCTTGACCATATTCAACGATCACTGGTTGAAGATTCATATTGCTAATACCGGAGGTTTTGATCGCATTGAGAAACAACCGCTGATGGATCGTGTTCATTGGGTTGATGATAACCAAAAGATGTTACTTGATTGTGCCGCAGACCCCAAAGGTACATTTGATATCTGGTCAAAGGCTGACAAACCGTTTCAGTTTCTTGCAGGATGTTTTGAGTGGTCGGGTTACTGTGAGGCCAAGAGTAACAAACAGGGCTTTGTTTCACACCTAAGTCCATCCTTGGATGGAAGCAACAGTGGTTGCCAACATTACTCTGCGGCAAGTCTCTCTGAGGAAACAGGAAAGCTAGTCAACCTTGTCCCCGATGCGATTCCACAGGATGTTTATCAAGTGCTATGTGACCGTGTTGTTGCCAAGTTAAACCTGATTGTCAATGATCCTAAGTCGAAGGAAGAGGATAAAGTGTTTGCTGCTAATTGGCTCTTGTATGGCCTTACACGGAAGCACGTTAAAACGAACTGTATGACATACGTATACTCTTCAGTGGCTTACGGTTTCAAAGATCAAATCATGAGTGACATCATGGAAATGGAAGCTGACATTCTCTATAAGAATCCAAATAAAGGATTAGTACATCCATTTGGTAATGAGGAGAATCAACGTCTATCCGCACACTTCCTAGCAAAGCACTCATACTCCTGTGTACAAGATGTTCTAGTGTCGGCTAGACACGGTATGGACTTCTTTAGAGGCTTAGTGTCGATCTTGGCAAAAGAGAACAAGCCTATGGATTGGCGTACACCGATTGGTTTCCCTGTCGTGCAAAAATACACCAAAATCAATACCGTAAAGATCAAGCCATTTTTATATGATATGTCAGGCAACATAAAGGTCGAATACGTAAAGGTTGGTGATGTTTATCATGCGACTGAGACCCCACCGGAAGGTGCAAAGAAGCGAACTCAGATAAGTGTCAAAGTGACCGACAAGAAAGACATTTGTATGAGGCAGTCAAAGCAAGGGATTTCACCGAACATCATCCACTCTTATGATGCGTCTCACATGATGTCAACTATCCTGGAACTAAAAAAGCAGGGCATTACTGACATGATGATGATTCATGATTCATTTGCAGTTCTATGTGACCACTCATGGGAATTATTCAGTACGGTACGAGAGACGTTTATCGCGCAATATACTGATAGGTGTATCTACAGTGACATCTTGGGTAGCGTTTCAAAAAGAGTACATAGTGACAATTTAGAAAAGTTAAGAGAGTACGAACTACCACCGAAAGGACATCTCGATTTATCAGTAATAAGGAAGTCCGACTATTGTTTTGCATGATGTAGATTAAGATTTACCAAGCCTCCGAAAGGGGGCTTTTTTTTGTTTTTAAATTATGTGTCCACCCATTAGTAAGGCGAAGCGAAATTACGTCTTACAGCGATAACACTTAACTTAAAAATAAGGAGAGTTCCGAATGGGACAACGATTAAAATTTACCTCACCAAGCGGTACAGCAGTTTACCCCCACCTCAACAAGCCTGATACCCAATTCAATCCAGATGGAGTCTACAAGACGGACTTGGCTATAGAAGACTGCCAAGAGTTAATGGACATGGCTCATAACTTAGCGGTTGACGAGTTTGGCGCAAAGGCCAAATTTAAGATGCCATTTAAAGTGGATGAGGAGACCGGACAAACCCTACTCAGGGTGAAATCTAAATATGCTCCGAAAATCTATGACAGCACAGGTGAAATTCTTGTTGGCGCTCAAATCCCACTAATGTGGGGTGGCTCTACTTTGAAGGTTGGCGGCTTTATGACTACCTACACTGTAAGCGGCACAAAGGGCGTTTCACTGCAATTAACCAAAGTCCAAGTAATCAATCCGGTTGGGGGTGGAACTAGCTCCAATGACGGTTTTGATTCGGTTGAGGGCGGCTATGTAGCAGAGGAGATAACCAAAGAGGCTTTTGAAGATGTCGTGGAGCAAACAGAGGCGCAAGCCGACAAGTTCTGAGCAAGGCTTTAAACATGGATATCGTTCAGGTTTAGAGGACACGTTGTCTCAGCAAATTGCTGATGCAGGACATAAGGTAGAGTACGAAACAGACAAAATCCTCTACCTAGTTCCAAGTTCAAATCATAAGTACACCCCCGATTTCAAGCTACCTAAAACAGGTGGCTTTTTTTATATCGAATCTAAGGGTCGATTTGAGCTTACTGACCGAAAGAAACACGAGTACATCCGTGAGCAACATCCTGACATTGACTTGAGATTCGTCTTTAGCAATGCCAGATCAAAACTCTACAAGGGGTCGAAAACAACCTATGCCGATTGGTGTGATAAACACGGATTCGTATGGGCGCATAAAACGATCCCAAAAGAGTGGCTGTCTGAGTAGGCAGTTAAGGAGAGCTTGGGGGTAGCCGAAAGGTTGCCCCCTTTTTTAACACAAGGGGAAACAGATGTTAGAAACAGCATTTAACAAAGAGGCTCACAACGAGAGTGAGTTTGTAGCACATGCGCCATGCAATCAGTGTGGCTCAAAAGACAATGCCGCAATCTACAGCGATGGGCATACCTATTGTTTTGGATGTCGGCACTATGAGCCTGCCGATGAAGAAAAGGCAGTAGAGCCTGCCAAGACTGAAAAAAGATCAAATGCATTAATTGACGGTTATTACACAGCTTTAAAGGTTCGAGGTATTACTGAAGAAACGTGCAGAAAATACGATTACCAAGTAACAGATAACTACATGGATCGACCACAACAAATAGCTAATTATCGAAATAGTGAGGGGTTAGTTGTCGCACAAAAGATTAGAGATGCGGATAAGAACTTCAGTATTTTAGGTGAAGCCAAGAAGATGGTTTTGTTTGGACAGCATTTGTGGAGCGGAGGTAAGAAACTTGTTGTAACCGAGGGCGAAATTGACTGTATGAGTGTCTCACAAGTCCAAGGTAACAAGTTTGCAACCGTTTCACTGGGTCAAGGCGCGTCAAGTGGTAAAAAATCTCTGCTTGCCGCTTGGGAATATTTAAACCTATTCGACGAAATTATCTTGATGTATGACCAAGATGAGACAGGCCAGAAAGCCGCCTTAGAGTGCGCGGAGTCTTTACCTATAGGTAAGGTCAAGATTGCCAAGTTACCTTATAAGGATGCAAATGAGTGCCTACAGAAAGGCGAAGGGAAGTCAATCATCGATGCAATTTGGCAAGCCAAAGTTTGGCGGCCTGATGGGATTATAACTACCCAAGAAGTCTACGAGAGAATGAAAAAGGGTACTAAGAAGAAAAAAACTGCGGATTACCCTTTTACAAAACTTAACGAAATGACTTGTGGCATCCGAGATGGCTTGGTAACGATCTGTGCAGGAACAGGTGCAGGAAAAAGTACTTTTATTAAAGAGATCGCATTTGACTTACATAAGCAAGGTCACAAAGTTGGAATGGTGATGCTTGAAGAAGACGAAGATATCACTCTATGCAGTCTCTTGAGTATTCACCTTAATAAAAATATTGTTATAGATGAGGACGCGATTACCGCAGAACAGTTCGACAAAGCAATGGTCGAAGTCTTCCCTGATGACCACAACATCAACCTGTATGAATTAAAAGGTGTCAATACAATCGATGCAGTAATTAACAACATTCAATACATGGTTAAAGGTTTTGGCTGTGAGTATATCTTTTTAGACCCAATATCAGTTCTGGTGGCAGGGGTTACAGGTCAGGTAGCAGATGAAAGACGCTTAATTGACTCAATCATACTAACTCTATCTTCTTTGGTTCGTGAATTAGGTATTTGTTTATTCCTAGTATCCCATTTGACCAGACCACAAGGCAAAGGTCATGAAGATGGCGGTCAAGTAAGAATCTCTGAATTAAGAGGTAGTTCGTCGATTGCTATGTTGTCAGATTTCTGTATTGGACTACAAAAGCTAGAGGAAGACCCCCACGCTGATATCAGGGAGATTGTACTCTTAAAAAATAGATTCACAGGTGAGACAGGTATGGCTGACACCCTACAGTATCACCGCGAAGAAGGTCGGCTGATCGAGGCCGCTAGTAAGTTCTAAAACTCGAAAAACTCTAACTAAAAAAACTAAGGAGAGACTTTATGTCTACAGCACAAACTCGTCTTGAAAAAAACTTCAAGAAATTTCATGAAAAGAACCCTGCGGTATGGACTGAATTTAAGCGGTACTCGTTTGAGGCCATTGAATCGGGCAGACAGCACTACTCTGCGAGCCTAATCATCAACAAAATCCGTTGGGACTCAGGGATAAATACGAGCAGAACCAATGCTTTTAAAATAGCTAATGCGACAAGTCCGTACTATGCCCGACTATTCCACAAATCATTTCCTGCTTACAAAGGGTTGTTTAAAACCTTTGAGTTCGAGAGTGATGTTGAACATCAATCTGCTAAGAGCGGCCAATCGGAGATGGCTCTATGAGTCGCTATGTAATGGATATTGAGACTAACGGCCTACTGCACCAGATGGATCGAGTCCACTGCGTAGGTCTACTCGATATAGATACCAATAGATACTTTGGCTTTGCACCTGATGAAATTGATCAGGCTTTAAAACGAATGATCGATGCAGATGAGCTAATAATGCACAACGGCATTGGCTTTGATCTCCCTGCACTGTCACTTGTATATCCTGGGTTTAAATTTACTGGCAAGGTGACTGACACTTTAGTCTTGTCTCGTCTTATCAAAGCCGACCTCTACAACGACGATGCAAAATCAGCAGTTCTCCCAGAAGGTTTCCTCAAGCGTCTTTACGGTTCTCATAGCTTAAAAGCATGGGGACTGCGCTTGGGAAATCTCAAAGGAGATTACGATGGGGGGTGGGAAGAGTTTAATCAAGAGATGCTTGAATACATGGAGCAAGACTGCCGTGTAACACTTGATCTTTACAAGCTACTCATGTCTGACAAAGACTTCTCTGAGCGTAGCATTCAACTAGAGCATGACCTAGCAGAGATTTGCTACAGGATTGGTCGTAATGGTTGGACGTTTGATGAGAAAAAGGCAGGCGCTTTATATGCCAAATTAGCTCAGAGGCGGCTTGAACTAGAAAACGATTTAGGTAGCTTGTTTGAACCTTGGGAGATCAGGACTCCATTTACCCCCAAGGTCAATAACAAAAGTCGTGGCTACGTAAAAGGCGAGCTTACATACAAAGTAAAAGAGATTCAGTTCAACCCCAACTCGCGCAAGCATATCGCCCACTGTTTAATCAAAAAGTACGGTTGGAAACCAAAGGAGTTTACCCCTACTGGTGATGCAAAGGTTGACGAGAACGTACTGATCAAACTGCACTACCCAGAAGCCAAGAAACTGGCTGAGTTTTTCTTAGTCCAGAAGCGTATCGCTATGTTGGCCGAAGGAAATGCCGCATGGATGAAGCTAGTAGATTCAGACGGCAAGATAAGACACACGATTATAAGTGGTAATTGTATATCGGCTCGCGCAAGCCACCGATCACCTAACCTCTCCCAAGTTCCGTCTACTCGTGCAGTCTACGGCAGAGAGTGCAGAGATTTATTTACTGCGCCTAAAGGATGGACAGTTCTCGGTTCTGACCTTAGTGGTCTTGAGCTTAGAGCATTAGCTCATTACTTAGATGATGATGGGGAGTACGCCAATCAAATCTTGAGTGGTGACATCCACACCTTCAATCAAAATGCGGCAGGACTGCCAGATAGAGCGTCAGCTAAAACCTATATTTACAGCCTTTGTTTTGGGGCAGGCGATACTTTAATAGGTGAAATTGTCGGTGGTGGTCGGAAGGAAGGTCAGCGGCTAAAGTCTGAATTTAATAAAAACATCCCTGCATTTAAACGTCTCAATGATGATTTAAAGCGCGTCTACAAGTCCAAAGGATTTATTACCGGACTTGATCAAAGAAAGTTATTTGTAAGAAGTGAACACAGGCTTTTAAGTCAGCTTTTGCAATCCTGCGGAGCTATTTTGTGTAAAGAGTGGGTCAAGCTCATTGACTCTAAATTAAAAGAGGAGGGCTTACGTTCTTACATCATGGGTTGGATACATGATGAGGTTCAGATGGCCTGTCCAAATGAAGAAGAGGCACAGTATGTCGGTAATTTATGTAAAAGATTGGCTCAAGCGGCAGGGCAAAACTACAAACTCGAAATCCCAATCGACGCTGAATTTAACTTGGGAAACACTTGGTCAGATACCCACTGATGTCCGAGACATATCAGATCATGACGTAGAACATCTTGTCGCTTTCTTTATTGTTTTAGATCGAGCGGCACGAAGTCCTTTCAAACTGAAATCAAACTTTGCTAGAGAAGCGGCACTTTATGTAGCCACTTGTGCATCTTTAGGTTTTATCAGCAACCAAATTGAATTAGAAGAGTTCTCAAGTGATTGGAATATTACACCTATGGGACTCGACCTTTTAGGAGATTTAGATGAAGCACTTAACATTATTACAGGATCGGAAGACCCCGACATTACTCATTGATGCTGACTTGTTCTTGTTTAGAGCAAGCGTAGTAGCAGAGGAGACTACTGATTGGGGAGACGATATATGGAGTCTGTCTACCGACCTCAAAGTAGCAAAACAGATTTTCACTGATCAAATAGCAAGATTCCACGAAAGATTGGGTACTACAGAGGCTCTTATGTGCATTAGCTGTACAGAGAACTTCAGAAGACAAGTTTCATCGACGTACAAGTCCAATAGGAAGAAGACTCGCAAGCCTGTCGGCTACAAAGCGATGGTGGATTGGGTTCGGGACAACTGGGAAAGCCACACTCAGATCAATTTAGAAGCAGATGATGTCATGGGAATCCTTGGTTCTGCACCCGATTTAAAGACAGTCATTGTTTCGGATGATAAGGATATGAAGACAATTCCTTGCAGGCTCTACCGTCCGAATGATGATGAACTGATTGAAGTTTCAAAAGAAGCAGCAGATCGCCACTTTTACACGCAAGCATTGCAGGGAGACCCCACGGATGGCTATCAAGGCTGTCCCAAGGTGGGTGCTGTGACTGCGTCCAAGATTCTAGGTAGCAGACCTGATTGGTCTTTGGTTGAAAACCAATTCATTAAGTCTGGGCTGACCAGAGAAGATGCAATCACTCAGGCTAGGCTTGCGAGAATCTTGCGGTTTGAAGATTGGGATGCTGAGAATGAGGGTGTCAATCTTTGGAGTCCAAGCCGATGATTACTTTAACTAAAAAGTCACCGCTAACAGGCCGTGAAAATACTATGACTCTTGATGCGGAGGTTGCCGACTTCCTCAAGTGGCAGGATGGCACTGTAATTCAGCAAGCTATGCCTTATTTGTCTCTGGATGAACGCGAGTGGTTGATCACTGGGATATATCCTGGCGAATGGGAAGAGTTCATATTCTGCGGTTGTAACATTGGGAGTTCTGCCAATGATATTAACCACTAGAGAATTACTACAACTCACTAAGCCTCGAAAGCTGTTAAGTGAAATACAAACCACCGAGACTTGCACCAACTATTACGCAGGCTTGGAAGATGGTATCCAGTATAAGCCGCGCCATCATACGAC
>TARA_B110001450_G_scaffold253323_1_pt1 | contig 13864 bp, 14 predicted proteins | sample TARA_B110001450 | Tara Oceans TARA_B110001450 (sample SAMEA4396538) | marine metagenome | biome: Polar Biome; feature: [SRF] surface water layer (ENVO:00010504); material: water (ENVO:00002006), including particulate matter (ENVO:01000060) such as... | depth 5 m | reverse complement strand
GTCGAGCATTTGTCTGACAGCACCTGCCGCCTTCTGTATTGTTAACATGCAGAATCATAACAGATTACTGGCCGCCGAAGCCGCAAAATCGTCAAGTTGCTTGGGGAATGCGGGTTTAAGCGTCTGGACCTGCACCGGGAATTCCCGAAAACGTCCGGGTAAAAAGCATGCTATCTTCCGAGGCCGTCACCAGCCCTAGGTGCGTCTTTCGCAGTTCCAAACCAAGCCCCGCTCGTGTTGGAACAAAAACATTCCCGTCCTTGGCAACCATCTGTGAATCGACGATTTCCTCGTACAAAGGCGTTTCGCCCAACTGGCGTTCAAGAATTAGAAAGGTTGGCAAAGCGGATGCTACGTGTACGGCCATCGCGTTCAGCACCGGTCCAACAGGATTGTGCAAAGACAATTCGACACCCTGACTATCTGCCAAGCGCATCATCGCCATGCCCTGCGCAATGCCAGTGTAACGCAAGTCTGGAAGAACCACATCATGACCTTCACGCGCCAACAACCGCGTCATTTCGTTGAAATCCAGAACTGACTCCCCTCCGGCGACCCGTAGTCCAAGAGCGTTGGCAAAGCCGCGCAGCCTGTGCAGCTGTGACACCTGCAAACTGTCCATGTCACATGGATCTTCCACCCAGAAAACATCGAGCTTTGCCAGCTCTCGGATCAGGTCGATCGCCTGCAGCGAAGAGAAGCGCGAATGGCAGTCGATCAACAGCAATGTGTCGGGCCCAATGGCCTGACGCACTGCAGCGGCCCGTTCGATACCAGTGGCAATTAGGGCGTTTGCCTCTCTTGGCGAGCTCTGACCGGTGCGGAAACCGTCGAATGGAGCGATTTTCACCCCCGCTGCACCCGTCATGTTCAGTATTTCAAGCGCTCGTGATGCAAAACCTTCGGGCGAACGGTTAACGATCCCTCGGTTGATATTGGCATAGAAAGGTATCTTGCTGCGGACCGGTCCCCCCAGCATCGACGCGATTGGCACGCGCGCACGTGCGGCCAGCGCGCCATACCAGGCTTGCTCCAAAGCGGACGCCAAACCACGACGGGCCAGAGTCGGGTCATTCTGCATCACATACCTGGTTAAATCCGGCAGCGCGATATCAGGGCGCGTCTCAACCCAGCGGCACAGATTACCGATCAATCCGGTCAGTTCCGCCTCGGACCCCAGTACAGTGGCATCACCATACCCAACCGCACCGTCCAGACTCATTTCCAACACGAACCATGTCGATTTGTTTGAAACCAGAACGGAATACCCGCGCAGAACAACGTTGTTAATTTTCATATCTATTTCGTACTTTCTTTGGGTCGAACCATCGCATCGGTTCAGCCGGATTTGTAGAAGTTACCCATTTTCGAATGACTTGTCGACGCGCAGACTTGGTTGCTATCTCTTGGTTGATGGCCGATTGGTCCCAGCCCGCGTGAAGTGCTTCGCTCAAGCATGCCACGACCGATGCGTACTCTGTTTGATCGGCCAGATTGTTCAGCTCGTCAGGGTCCTTTTCCATGTCAAACAATAGCGGTTCGTCGCCGGCGAACCAGATCAGCTTGTAAGAATCGGACCGAATCATTCTGTGGCGCATTGGTGGCAAGTCGATATTCATTAGACCACCGTAGTATGATGACAGGCATTGGTTGGGCCAATCACTTCCAAGTCGAAGGTCCCTGCCAGCATGTCCCGGCAATTCTGCACCCGCCCAACCCAGAAGCGTCCGTGACAAATCCATCAAGCTGGTGACACGGGTGTCGGTTTCGTTGACAGGCAAGTCCGGCGCCCTAATAACGAGCGGCACTTTGGCACTTTCGTCATACATCGTGCTTTTCCACCAAAGTCCTCGTTCGCCTAGCGCTTCACCATGATCCGAGGTGTAAATACTGACAGTGTTCTTGCGGTCTGCGACCATGTCAAAAACCCGCCCGGCGATGTCATCGATCATGCTAACCAATGCATAATATGCCTCCCGACTTTTGGTGATCGCCGTGTCGCTCACGTCGTCCACCTTGCCGGCTGCGCGCCAAGCTGCCAGTTGGGGATGTTCCCGTTCTGGGCGCGTCAGGCGCGGCGGCGGCACCCGTCCGATAAATGGTGCGATGTCCTTTTTGCTCGCGATGAAGGGCGGATGTGGATTGAACAGCGAGACAACCGCAAAGAATGGTTTTTCACCTTTATTTCGTTGTAAAATAAGTTTTTCTAGTTCCTGTTCGGCATGCTCTAACACAGCCGCGTCATACGCCTGATACGACGTTTCTCCGGTCCCTGAAAACTCCAGTTCGGGCCCCCTATTTCCACGCCCCTTGGTCAGCGGACCGATATCAGGCGGCGTGCCACCGGGCCAGCTCGCTCCGATATCTCCGATAGGTCACTTTCCAAATCCGTGATGCTGGTCAGGGCCGTTGAAATGCATGCGCCCGATCAGCCTGCAATCATAACCTTCCGCAGCCATGGCATGCGCGATTGTCGGTATGTCCGAGGGCAAATAGTCGTCATTCGTAAACACTCCGGTTTCGTGCGGCTCCAGCCCTGTAAGGAACGCCATTCGAGACGGTACGCATAGGGGGGACGCGCAGTAACAGGACGCAAATCGCGTACCTTCCGAGGCCAACGCATCTATCGCCGGCGTCTGGGCATTTGCATCGCCCGAACAGCCCATGACACGGGCCGCGTGCTGGTCAGTCATGACTAAGACGATGTCTGGTCTGGGGTCTGTCATAGCAATCCTTGGTCTACCTATTTGTCATTACTTGATATTGGCTGGACCAATTTGTGTCAAGGTGCTATCAAGTGATTCGAATGGAAGGGCGCGGCCATCGAGTTGCGCGAAGGGAGAACGATGACGGCATTCGTCACAAAGAACAGCGCAAGACGGTACCTTCAGATTGCCGAAGCTTTGATCGAACAGGTGTCTGACGGCACCTATGGGGAAGGCGACAAGCTTGAGGCCGAGCGTGATCTGGCTGCCAAGCATTCGGTCAGTCGCACGACAATCCGTGAGGCGCTTTTGGCGCTCGAAATCATGGGGTATGTCGAAATTCAGGTTGGTGCTGGTGTTTTTGTGCTGCCACGCCGCAACTGGAAATCGGGAGGTGCCACCGTCGGTGGCGACGAGATCGAAACCGGCCCGCACGAAATCCTCGACCTGCGCCGGGTGCTCGAAGCACGCGCGGCATATTTGGCGGCAGAGCATGCCACGCCAGAGCAAATCGAAAAACTGCTTGAATCGGTTAATGTGATGGAGAAGTCGATTTTCCGAATATCCGCTTTTAATCGCGCCGATGAAGCGTTTCATATGAGCATTGCCGAAATGAGCAACAACACGTTGCTCGAAGAGTACATTGGCGATCTCTGGGCGCGCCGTCGCGGTGCCCTGTGGGACAGTTGGTACAAGCCCACACAAAACGCTGCCTACCGCAGAGGCACTATTGAAGATCATCGTCTAATCCTCTCGTCGATTCAAACCGGCCAACCGTTGGCGGCAATGACAGCCATGCATGTACATATCGACAAGCTGGTCAACCGTTTCCTTAATCTGGATATGGAGCCTGAACTCGCAAGAAGCACGAAGGATAAAAGTAAATGACCGACCGCCCCGATATTGTTCTGATCATAACCGATCAGCAGCGCTACGACACTATTCGCAGTCTGGGTGCCACGCATATCGACACGCCCAACATTGACAGGCTCGTGAACGAAGGCAAGCATTTCACTCAGTGTCACGTAACCGCACCTAGTTGCGTGCCTTGCCGTGCAAGCCTGTTCACAGGATATTATCCGCATACGAATGGTGTATTGGCTAATGGCCAGGCCTGGAGCAAGACCTGGGTTTCCGATTTGCGCGCGGCAGGCTATCGCACCGTCAACATCGGCAAGATGCACACCATCCCCTACGATGCCGAGGCCGGTTTCGATGAGCGGTTCGTCGTCGAAAACAAGGACCGCTTTATGGAGGGGCGTTGGTACTTCGATGAATGGGACAAGGCGCTGGCCGCGCATGGTCTCAAGAAACAGCAACGCGCCGAATACCGCAAGTTGGAGGATTACCGCAATCGTCTAGGGGCTTTCACCTGGGATCTGCCCAAGGATCTGCACTCGGATGTCTTCGTAGGCAAAACTGCAGAATGGTGGCTGGACACGAAACCTGTCGAAGAGCCGTTGTTCCTGACAGTTGGATTTCCGGGGCCACATCCGCCCTACGACCCAACGCCGGAATACGCCGAAAAATACATGGCGCGCGACATTCCCTTGCCTTGCCCGACACAGCAAGAACTCGATGATCTGCCGCCACCGTTTCAGGAAAAGCGGAAACACGATGTCGAAGTCGATCACGACTCAGTTTCGTGGAAACTGAACCCAACCAAGGATGAACTACACCGGATGCGGGCGTATTACGCCGCCAATGTCGAGATGATTGACGCCGAAATCGGCCGACTGCTCGACGCATTGGAGCGCCGTGGCAATCTTGACAACACAATCATTGTTTTCACCTCCGATCATGGCGATAACCTCGGCGATCATGGCCTCAGCCAGAAATGGGCGCCTTATGATCAGGTGACGCGCGTTCCGATGATTGTTTGGGCACCAGGCCGCATTGCTCCCGGTCAGGTGGATCAAATGGTCCAGCTCTTCGACATCGCTCCGACCATCCTCGAATGGGCCGGCGTCACACCTTGCGACAGTTTCGAGGCCGAAACTCTCATGCCTGCGCTGACCGATCAGCCTTTTGAGGGGCGCGACTACGTCTTTTGCGAACAGGGCGGCGACGTCAACTTCACAGGTTCCGAACTAGTCACCATGGTGCGCTCCAAAACGCATAAGCTCGTGCATTTTCAGGGACAAACCTATGGACAGCTGTTTGATTTGGTCACCGATCCCGACGAAACACGAAATTGCTGGAATAACGCCGATTACACCGATGTAAAAAGCCACCTATTGTCGGTGTTGCTGAACTGGCATGTCGACAGTGCCCTGCAGACGAAATCCGTGCGCCGTCACGCGGTGAACCCTACCGTTGGGGTGCCTGCTCATGTCTGATCCGCGCGCCGACAAAATCGCTTCGGCATCGCGCCCGAACGTTCTGTTGATCACAACCGATCAACAGCGCGGCGATTGTGTCGGCTACGGACCGAGAGGCGTGCGCACACCTCATATTGACGCACTGGCCGCACGCGGAACCCGATTTGATACCTGCATAACGCCCAACCCGATGTGTCAGGTAGCACGCTCGTCGATCCTGACGGGCAAGCTGCCTTACGATCATGGCGTGCCCGACAATGGCTACGATCTAGACCCTGCCGAAGCAGCGAATGGGCTCGGCGGTCTCTTTACCGGAAACGGTTACCGGTCAATGCTTATCGGCAAGGCGCACTTCGCTACCCACCTGACCTTCGAGGCCACCGGCCAACCCGAATGCTTCAAAAGCGTGGGCGATTATGACACCAATTGGCGGGGTCCATATTACGGGTTTGACCATGCTGAGCTGTGTCTGCGCCCGCATTTGCACACAAAATGGGGCAACCCACCTCAGTCTCTCGCCTTCGAGGACTGGCTGGACAAGGACGGCAAGGGTGAGGAGCGTTGGTCGCAGGCACTGACGCAGGACACACCTGAGACAAAATACAATCAGGCCTGGCGATCGGCGATGAACGAAGAATTTCACAGCACCAGCTGGTGCGGAGATCGCGCGGTTGACGCACTGACAAACGAAGATGATGCGCCCTTCTTTTGCTGGCTCTCCTTTCCCGATCCGCACCCTCCATTTGTCGCACCCAGCCCTTGGTCCACTGCCTATGATCCCGCAGACGTAGATCTTCCTGAGCATCGTAGCCTTGATTTGGACAAACGGGTCTGGTGGCATTCCGCATTTCTCGAAGGCAAGGCCAAGCGCGCTGAGCAAAGCGGTCTCGCCTATAGTTCAGGCGCAGGATTCGACGATGAAGATCTGCGTGACATCACCGCCATCTACTACGGCATGATCGAGGCTATCGATGCCCAGATCGGCCGCGTGCTCGAAGCGCTCGATGCGGCGGGTGCTCTTAAAAACACCATTGTGGTTTTCACCTCCGATCACGGCGAATGGTTGGGTGATCACGGCCTGCTGCTCAAGGGGCCAATGCTCTATGATGGGCTGCTGCGCGTACCTTTGGTCATCGCGGGCCCGGGCGTTCCAGAGGGAGTTATCTCTGACAGTCCCGTCAGCACCCTCGATTTGCGCACCACATTGTCCGATCTTTGCGGCATTGAGGCGAGTGCAGATTCCGGTGCGTCACTGCTGCCGGTAATGAAGGGCGAAGAAGAGCGCGATCATGCTTATGGCGAATGGAAAGTCGAAAGCGCACGTTCCGGCATTGATCTTGATCTCAGAACCGTGCGCACGCGGCGCTATCGCATGTCCTTTGACATGTTGTCTGGTGCTGGCGAGCTTTACGACCTCAAAACAGATTCACAGGAATGCCACGACCTTTTTGACGATCCGTTGATGTCGCACGTGCGCGAGGACCTGATCGGCATCATCCGCAACCGCAAACCCTTTGCCCCACCCGCTGCTGCGCGGGTCGGTTGGTATTGAAGCGGGATGATCACATGAACAAAGTCATTACTTTAAATACATCTCCTTCGCCTTGTTGCTGTCCGAGCAAAGGTCCTGGGTCTGCGACGTTGATCGTTAAGCAGTTCCGCGGCACCGAAGTAACTCGAAACACGGTAACGATTCCTGAGGGAACTGCGCTGGTCGGTACAAATTCCCCTGTACTCAAACAGGATGCAGAGGGGCCTCTGCGCCGCAAGAAAGTCAAAAGGTTCGCTTGCGAAAAAGGCACCGTGACCAACGCCGAATTCGGCAAGTTCGTCGAAGACACCGGCTATGAGACGGAAGCCGAGCGACTGGGATGGTCCTTTGTTTTTTTCTCCGACATCGCACCGGAACTTGGTTTAACACGCGGCGTCGTTGGGACGGAATGGTGGCGCAGCGTTGATGGCGCGAACTGGCGCATGCCCAACGGTCCCCTTACCACGCCCGCTACCCCTGATCACCCGGTGGTGCAAGTCTCATGGAATGACGCAATGGCCTATGCCGACTGGGCAGGCGGGCGTCTACCTACGGAAACAGAATGGGAACACGCGGCGCGTGGCGGCTTACAGGATGTCAAATATCCTTGGGGTGAGCGCGAACCCAACGATACCGAATTCTTCCCCTGCAATATCTGGCAAGGACAATTTCCGAACGATAATATATGCAAGGACGGTTACAAAACAACCGCGCCAAGCATCAGCTTCGAACCTAACGGATATGGGTTATTCAACATGGTTGGCAATGTTTGGGAATGGACGCGTGATCCTTTCACGACTCGGACCGTTAGCCCCCGAACCCGTAAAATCGACCACTCTGCAGAACCCAGAAAGCTGCTCAAGGGTGGATCGTTTCTCTGCCACACGAGCTATTGCACCCGTTACCGCATCGCAGCGCGCACCGGCAACACGCCAGACAGCGCCAGCACTCATACAGGATTTCGCGTGATCTATGAAGCCAATTGACCCAAAGCCAGCCTTCGCCGGGCGCACAATACTGATCACCGGTGGCACACGTGGCATCGCGGCCCAGATCGCGCTTGATCTTGTGGCTCAAGGCGCCTCGGTCTGCGTTAGCCATTCCGAAAAACACGATGCGCAGGCGGGTTTTGCCGGTTCAGCGAAGACCTTTGTCGAAGGCATCAACGCGCAGGGCGGACATGCCGTGGCAATCGATCAGGACATGGGCACACCGGACGCCGGTACGGCGCTGGCGCAAAAAGCCATTGCCCTATGCGGCGCCATTGACAGCCTCGTGCTGTCCGCCTCGATCCAGATCGAAAAGCCACTGGCGCAGCAGACCAACGCCGACATTGAGCTACAATATCGCATCAACCTGACCTCCAACATCGAGCTGCTTAACGCCTTTCTGCCAGCCATGGCAGAGGCGGATTTTGGCCGCGTACTGGCCATCGGCAGCGTTCAGGAAACGGTCCCTTCGCCCAACATGCCAATCTATGCCATGACCAAGGCGGCGATGGCCAATCTCTTTTCCAACATCGCCCGCGAATATGCCCCGCAAGGCGTGACTTTTAATACGCTCTCACCCGGACTGATCGAAACCGATCGCAACACCGCCAAACGCGATGACCCGGAACGATGGGCCGCTATGCAACACGGCGCTAATCCGATGTCACGCGCTGGAACACCCAGCGAAACATCCCCCAGCGCCATTCACCTGCTTTCCGAACAGGCCAGCTTCATCACCGGTGCCAATCTTGTCGTCTCGGGGGGCGCCCATCTGGGGCGTGCCAACCCAGCAGACTCGGCCCGACACCCAATTTCACGTCGACCTGACACCAATCAGGGCTCCGCGAAATAATAACTGCAATCGCCAATTTTTCCACCCAGGGAGGGACACTAAAATGACAATGAACTACCCCAAGACAATAGCCGCATTCATGCTGTCGACCGCGACGTTCGCGGGCGCCGCATTCGCACAGGATATCGAATCGATCCCGCGTGAAGACACTTTCGCCATCACTTGGCCCGACTTCGCCAAGGTCTGGTCGAAAGCATTGAGACAAGCAACACCCACCAGGAAATACTTCGGGCATTAAAACAAGTTAATGCATCGTTCTCCATGGTTGGATACCCGATTGTTGCAAGATCTGGTGACCTTTTGAAAAGCCGTTTGGCATGAGTGTAAAATATCTATGCACCATGCGAAACAAATTAAACTATAGGAAACGAGAGAGATCAAGAGTTGACCTTGATCAGATTGGGCGATGGAAAGAGTTGATCACAGCACACCATAATTTGTTGCTTGAATGTGTGCAAGAAGCAAACTTACAGAAAGAAAGAGTATGATTGATAAGAAAAACCGCCGCTCGCAAAATTGGTATGGGAAGCTGGATAAAGATGGGTTTATTCATCGCAGTTGGATGAAAAATCAGGGATTTCCTGACCATGCTTTTGATGGGCGTCCAATCATCGGTATCTGCAACACCTGGTCTGAACTTACCCCTTGTAACTCTGGTTTGCGTACGCTTGCAGAAGGCGTAAAGCGCGGTGTTTGGGAGGCAGGCGGTTTTCCGGTGGAATTCCCCGTCATGTCGCTTGGCGAAACGCAAATGAAGCCGACCGCAATGTTGTTTCGCAATCTTTTGGCGATGGATGTGGAAGAAAGTATTCGCGCCTACGGTATTGACGGTGTCGTATTGCTTGGCGGCTGTGACAAGACCACACCCGGCCAGTTGATGGGTGCTGCGAGCGTCGATCTACCGACCATCGTTGTTTCATCGGGTCCGATGTTGAATGGCAAGTTCAAGGGTAAAGATATCGGGTCGGGCACAGATGTCTGGCGGTTTTCCGAAGATGTCCGCGCTGGCGAGATGACGTTGCAAGATTTTATGGCCGCAGAATCTGGCATGAGCCGTTCTGCCGGTGTATGTATGACGATGGGCACCGCCTCGACTATGGCAAGTCTGGTTGAGGCAATGGGGTTGAGCCTGCCAACCAACGCCGCACTTCCAGCGGTTGATGCACGACGTATGGCCTTGGCGCATCTGACTGGCAAACGCATCGTCGAGATGGTGGACGAGGATCTGAAACTGTCCAAAGTGTTGACTAAGGCCAATTTCGAAAACGCCATTTTGGCGAATGCTGCAGTGGGCGGATCAACCAACGCCGTTGTGCATTTGCTTGCTCTTGCCGGGCGCGCAGAAGTAGATTTGACGCTGAAAGATTTTGAGATCGGGGCCGAAGTTCCCTTGCTGGTAAACTGTATGCCGTCTGGCAAATATCTGATGGAAGACTTTTGCTATGCAGGCGGCGTTCCGGCGGTTTTGGCCCAACTTCGCGATAAATTGCGCCCAGCTTTTACGGTGATGGGCAAAGATATATCAAGTTATTACGAGGGTGCCGAGGTTTACAACGACGATGTTATCCGGTCTGTCGGCAATCCGGTTAAACCTGCCGCAGGGTTGCGTGTCTTGCGCGGGAACCTTGCACCGGACGGAGCGATTATTAAACCATCCACCGCCTCGGAACACTTGTTGGAACACGAGGGTACGGCCTATGTGTTCGAAAACATCGAAGACATGAAAGCTAACATTGACCGCCCTGATTTACCTGTCGATGAGAATACAATTCTGGTTCTAAAAGGGTGTGGCCCTAAGGGGTATCCGGGCATGCCCGAAGTGGGCAACATGCCGATTCCGCAAGTGTTAGTTGAAAAAGGTGTGCGCGACATGGTTCGTGTTTCAGACGGGCGTATGTCTGGCACAGCGTATGGAACGGTGGTTCTTCATGTCACACCGGAATCAAATGCAGGTGGAACGCTTGGATTGGTGAAAACCGGTGATCGTATCCAGCTAAGTGCCAAAAACGGAATTCTAGAACTATTAGTATCTGAGGCTGAACTGGAAGAGCGTAGAAAGTCCTGGAAACCAGAGGAATCCGTTTATTCCCGAGGATATGCAAAACTATATATAGATCATGTTTTACAAGCAGACCGCGGCGCTGACCTCGATTTTTTGGTTGGTAAAGACACACGCCTAGTTACACGGGAGTCGCACTAATGTCCGAGTTTGTTACGTTCCACGATTTGAAAGACAAAAGCGTGTTTATCACGGGCGGTGGCGCTGGTATTGGTGCATCCCTAACCGACGGGTTTATGGAGCAGGGCGCGAATGTCGCTTTTGTTCAACGCTCCGATTCAACGGAATTCGTCGCTGAAATGAAAGTAAAGCATGGCCGCGCACCCTTGTTTATAAAATGCGATATTACTGATGTGGCAGCGTTGCGCGCATCAATGAAGCAAGCAGAAAATACGAATGGACCAATGACAGCTGTCGTAAATAATGCCGCAAATGATGCTCGACATTCTATTGCTAACTTAACTCCCTCTCAGTGGGATCAGAGTATGGATGTAAATCTGCGCCCTCACTTTTTTACGGCCCAAGCAGTGATGGAAGGGATGAAGGCATCTGGCGGCGGCTCAATTATTAATTTTTCGTCCATATCTTACATGATGGGTGGTGCAGGATACGCCGCATATGTGACATCGAAAGCTGCTATAACAGGATTGACGCGTGCACTGGCGCGCGAGCTTGGGCCGGATGGCATCCGTGTAAATGCGCTGATGCCTGGGTGGGTGCTTACAAAGCGCCAACTGGACCTTTGGGCAGACCCGGAAAGTCTGGCAGCGCATCTGGAAAAGCAATGCCTCAAAGAGCATTTGAAAGAATGGGATATTGTCGATGCCACGCTGTTTTTGGCATCCGAAGCCAGCCGAATGATGACAGGTCAAGCGCTTGTTGTTGACGGTGGTGTAGTGGTGACAGGATGAACACTCCAAACAATACAGCCCCAGACTGGATCGCCGTTGATTGGGGTACTACGCATCTGAGGGCATGGGCCATGTCAAACGCTGGCGAAGTTCTGGGCACGGCTACGTCGGCCGATGGAATGTCGAAACTAACCGCTAGCACATTTGAGCCGGCGTTGCTGCGGATCATATCCGATTGGCTGACCGATGGGGAAATTACACCGGTTGTGTCTTGCGGCATGGTTGGCTCGCGTCAGGGCTGGGTTGAAGCCGCTTACCAGACAGCGCCATGCCAACCGATTACCAATGCTCCGCTAGCTCGTGCGAAGACAACCGATGCAAGGATTGCGTTCTTTGTTGTCCCGGGTATCAAGCAAAATTCTCCGGCTGATGTGATGCGCGGCGAGGAAACGCAAATTGCCGGTTTACTTGCACAGGAACCGGATTTTGACGGCGTGGCATGCTTGCCAGGAACCCATACAAAATGGGTGCGAATAAGCGCAGGCGAGGTTGTGCACTTTACGACCTATTTAACGGGTGAGCTGTTTTCACTATTGTCGTCAAAATCCGTATTGCGACATTCCATTTCACAGAACGGCTGGGATGCCACCGCGTTTAAAGACTCAATTGACGATGCAATCACAAAACCATCCACGATCGCAGCACGGTTGTTTTTGCTTCGATCCGAGGCGCTAATTTCAGACCTGTCCCCCGATACAGCACGTGCACGATTGTCAGGCTATCTGATTGGCCTCGAGCTTGGCGCGGCACGCCAATATTGGTTGGGACAAAAAGTTGTTATCATCGGTGAAGAAATAATATCTGACGCTTATTACAACGCGTTAAGCGCGCAGGGCTGGCCACCTGAAAAGTACGACACACAGCTTATGACGCTCGCCGGAATATCAAGCGCATATCTGCAAATCAAACAATAGGGTTAAAATAAATGAGTCGAAATTTGATTGCAATCTTACGCGGTATACGTCCGGAAGAAGCCCTCGCGATTGGTGGCGCTTTGATCGAGGCGGGCATTACCAAAATTGAAGTCCCGATGAATTCGCCAGAACCACTAAAAAGTATAGAATTGTTGGTCAAAGAATATTCCGATGTCGCGGAATTTGGCGCAGGTACAGTTCTTAGCATAGAACAGGTGAAGCAAGTATCAGCCACTGGCGCAACATTGATCGTTTCGCCGAACTGTGACCCTGACATTATTGACGAAACCAAGGCGTTAGGAATGAAATCCTATCCGGGTGTGCTCACGCCAAGTGAATGCTTTTCCGCGTTGAAGCATAATGCAGACGGGCTAAAAGTTTTTCCCGCATTCCAAATGGGTGTCGACGGTTTGAAAGCCATTCGCTCGGTTCTACCGTCCGAGACCGAAGTCTTTATGGTTGGCGGTGTTGGGCCCGAGAATTTCGCGCATTGGATTGATGCAGGTGCAAATGGATTTGGACTGGGCTCATCGCTATACAAACCGGGCCGAACAGCAGATGAAATCTCACTAGTCGCGCAAGAGATAGTGGTGGCTTATGACCAGACCAAATCCAAATGACCGTACAAATATTTGACAATACTCCGTGCAAATTGGGTGAAGGCCCGCTTTGGCACCCACTGCGTGAAGAATTATTCTGGTTCGATATAATTGGAAAAACGCTGTATTGCCGTGGTAAAGGCAAAACTAAATCGTGGAAGTTTGCAGAACACGTATCGGCTGCTGGCTGGATTGACAGAAACACTTTATTGGTAGCCAGCGAAACAGCATTGCTGCGCTTTGACATTGAAATAGGCAGTTCTGAAATTCTACATCCATTAGAAGCTGACAATCCAGTCACACGATCCAATGATGGCCGAGCTGATCCATGGGGCGGTTTCTGGATCGGCACTATGGGAAAAAACGCTGAGAGCGAAGCGGGCGCCATCTATCGATACTTCCAAGGTGAACTTCGCATTCTGTATCAACATATAACGATACCCAACGCAATTTGCTTTTCCCCCAACAAGCTGTTCGCGTATTTTGCGGATACCGCGCAATCTAAAATCTGGCGTCATGATTTGAATGAAAAAGATGGCTGGCCGCTGGGCAAACCAAAAGTGTTTCTCGATTTTACAGATACTGGCATTAATCCTGATGGCGCAGTTTGTGACAGCGAAGGGTCGCTGTGGAACGCTCAATGGGGTGCGGCAAGACTAGCCCGATACTCGCCCGATGGTGTTCTAGTGGATGAAATTAACTTGGAAACGGATCATATTACATGCCCAGCCATTGGTGGTTTCGATCTTAAAAACATATTCGCTACCTCGGCATTGCAAGGCCTAAGCGACGAGCAGGTTGAAACGCAAATGAACGCTGGTAAAACATTTGTCGGTAAAATTAAGGTTCCTGGGCAGCGAGAAAATCAAATATTGATTACCTAAGGTATCACCAATTTAGTAGTTACTGGGGCATTGTCAGACAAACTTGACGTCCCATTGGTTGGTCCTTAATTTTTATGAATGACAACAGAAAACCCATT
>TARA_B110001450_G_scaffold73003_1_pt1 | contig 13897 bp, 14 predicted proteins | sample TARA_B110001450 | Tara Oceans TARA_B110001450 (sample SAMEA4396538) | marine metagenome | biome: Polar Biome; feature: [SRF] surface water layer (ENVO:00010504); material: water (ENVO:00002006), including particulate matter (ENVO:01000060) such as... | depth 5 m | reverse complement strand
CCTAAGATTATTTTTGATCTAGAGATTCCAATTCTGGGTATCTGCTATGGTATGCAAACATTAGCTGAGCAATTTGGAGGTCAAGTAACTGCCTCTAAAACAAAAGAGTTTGGGCATGCATCCATTACTCTTGAAGAAGCCTCCATTCTATTTGATGGTTTTGCTGCTGGATCATTGGTAGATGTTTGGATGAGTCATGGTGATCACGTCTCCTCGTTACCAGATCAATTTAATTTACTTGCCTCAACTCCATCAGCTCCAATTGCTGCTATGGCGCACTCTAAAAAGCATATATATGCCCTCCAGTTTCATCCAGAAGTTACGCATACAAAAGAGGGCAGTGCTGTCTTAGAAAACTTTATATTTAAAATCTGTAACTGTCAGGCCGAATGGAAGATGAAAAATCTAATTGAGCAGCGCATTCTTGATATTAAAAAAAGAGTAGGGGATAACAAAGTATTGCTTGGGTTATCTGGAGGCGTGGACTCCTCAGTGACAGCAGTGTTGCTAGATCAGGCTATTGGAAAAAATTTAATATGCATGTTTGTTGACAATGGACTGCTTCGTAAAAATGAGGCGGAAGAGGTAGAAGATTTATTTAGAAAGAAGATGGATCTCAATTTACTGGTTGTTGATGCTAAGAAGATATTTCATCGACACTTAAAAGGTGTATCAGACCCAGAGCAAAAACGAAAAGTTATTGGCAGGACTTTTATTGATATTTTTGATAATGAGTCAGCTAAACTAAAAGATGACATTAACTTTCTTGCTCAAGGAACTATTTATCCAGATGTTATTGAGTCATCTGAATCAGAATCAAAAGAAGCAAGGGTTATTAAATCTCACCATAATGTTGGAGGTCTCCCCGACGATATGAAGATGGAGCTTGTAGAGCCTCTGAGAGACCTTTTCAAGGATGAGGTAAGGAAAATGGGAGCCGAATTAGGCTTGCCGCTTGAGATGTTAAATCGCCATCCTTTTCCTGGACCAGGCTTGGGAGTGAGGATTTTAGGAGAAATTACACCTGAGAAAGTTCTCACCCTGCAGAATGCAGATGCAATTTTTATTGAAGAACTTATTAAAGCCGACCTTTATCACCAAGTTAGCCAAGCATTTTGTGCTTATCTTCCAGTTAAATCTGTTGGAGTTGTTGGAGACGAGAGACGATATGCAGATGTTATTGCCATTAGAGCAGTTGAAACAGTAGATTTCATGACTGCTACCTGGGCCAAACTGCCCTATGACTTCCTTGGACATGTTTCAAATAGAATTGTTAATGAAATTGAAGAGATTAGTCGAGTTGTTTACGATATCTCTAGTAAACCACCTGCTACCATTGAGTGGGAGTAAAAACACGCCCTACAACCCCATTCCTACCATGCTTCCCTTGTTGTAAAGTTGTTGTAAAGACGCATTCTTGCGACTTTGTTGTAAACAATGTTGTAAAGTTCTGCTGCTACTGCATATCATAAATATTTTTCTATATCTTGCTCACTAGTTTCTATAAATTTTACCCATAATTTTTTAGAATTTATAACCTTTACTATTTTTTAATTTACTTAGTTCTTTGATTCTTTTTCTTGTTAAAATTGTTGGAGTGAAATATAAATTAAAAATACTCTTTTTAGGCTACAACAAGAAGCAAACAAAACTTATAAGCATTTTGCAGGATAGGGGCTGTCAGGTAGACCATACCGCTGAAATTTTTTTTGATACCTCTAATTATGATCTGATCATTTCTTTTGGATACAGATATATAATTGCAAATGAAGTGATTAGAGATTCCTGCCCAATTATTAACTTACATATAAGTTTTTTGCCTTTTAATAGAGGCAGTCATCCAAACTTCTGGTCTCACTTTGATAGCACGCCTAGCGGAGTTACAATTCATTTAATTGATCAAGGCATTGACACTGGAAAATATCTTTATCAGAAAGAAGTTCCCTTCAATATTAAAAAAATAACATACAACGAATCATATGAAATACTGGTCAATGAAATTGAAAATCTATTCATTCACAATTTAGAAGAAGTACTTTCGTTTGAATATGATCCAAAAGAATATAGAGAAAAAGGCACATATCACTCCTCCGAAGATCTCCCTCAAGAAGTTGATTGGAGCAGGATTATTTATGATCAAATGCAGAGTCTACGTGCAAATAAATGAGAGCAATTGTTGTTCTATCGCACCATATGGACCAAACTGGTAAGCTAGGTCCTGAATCACTGAGTAGGGCCGACTTAGCAATTGATACTTTTCTTACAAAGCCTAATATAGAACTTATTCTTACAATCGGTTGGGCGTATAGAGAAGATACAGATAAACCAATTGGGCTATCAGTTCAGGAATACTTGCTTTCAAAAGGCATAGAAGATAAATCCATTAAAACAGATATAAATTCACGTGATACTGTTGGAGATGCGGTCTTTTCTAAAATGAATTTTGTAGATATTTTTAATATAGATAGTTTGATAGTGGTGACCTCAGATTATCATGTAATAAGAGCTAAACAGATATTTGAAACCATCATTCCAATTGATATAGAGGTATTGGGATGCGAAACCACAAAAAATAGCCACATCTTTTCATCTGAAGCAGATTCACTGAATGCATTCAACCAAACCTTTGAAAACACAAATTTTACATCTAATGATTCTTTGCTTGAAACCTTGAGGATTAATCATCCTTTCTATAATGGTAAAATTTATAAAAAGATTGAAAAAAATCCATTACCCTTATTGTAAAAATCTTCTTAGGACAGATGTGCTCCTCGCAAACCATTGCTCTCTACCTTATAAGATCTCTAGCTGAGGGACAAAAAATTAGGGTAAAGAACTCTAATAAAGTGCTTGGATGTTTGAAATAATACATTGACTATAATCACTTCAATTATTTGTTACAAAGTAGAAAGTAATGAATGAAAGAGTGAGATTTAAATAAATAAATGGATATTTCTAACTCAGACCTGACCTCTAATCAAAAATTCGGTTTCTTTTTTTGCACTTACTTTTTTTAACAACGCTCAAGTTATTAGCGTAGCTTTCTTTGTACTGGCATTAATTTTAATTGATATTTTAAAAAGGATTTTAAATATAAAAATTTTTTACCATTTTCTAAAATGGCGATGGTCATTTTGCAAATAGTTTTGCAGGATTACCAATAACAGTAGTATTTGGAGCAACATTTTTTGTAACAACCGCTCCCATACCAACTATCGCCCCCTCTCCAATAATTAGAGGATTATCGAAAGAACCCTGCTTGATGACTGCTCCAGTTCCTATGTATGCATGTTTGTGTATATGAACATTGCCATTACATTTAACATGAGGAGCAAAAGTTACAAAATCTCCAATAACACAATCATGTGCGACATAAGAGCTTAGATTGGAGTGAAAAAATCTACCAATCTTTGCATTGGAGGTAATAATAGAATTTGCACATAGGATAGATCCAATTTCTATTTTATTACCATCATAAATAGTTGCATTCTCCGCTTTAAGGCTAAATGGCTCTGCACCTTTCTTTAACATGTCATATGCAAGGCTTTCTCTGACTCGAGAATCTCCTATAGCAATATTGAAGTATCTTGAGTCACAGTTAATTTCAAAAAATTCATCTATTGATAGCACATTTATATTATTAATAAGTTTCTGTTGTGGGTTGCTGTCAACAAATACAATTTCGTATGCCGAATTGTCATTTTTTTTAGAAATGCACTCCATAGCAGACTTTGCAATTGGCATTACTTCTCTTCCGAAACCTCCAGTTCCCAATATTCCTAAAAGCAGTTTTTGTTTCATAAGACATCTCTGTTATGAGTTTATTATAGCGATAGAAGGAGCTTTAATCTGACTAAAAATTTAATTATTAGAAAGTAAAGCAATCTTCCATTATTATAGTGTTAGTAATCAAATAAAATCTAACCTAATTAAGCATTATGAGCTTTTATATACAAAATACCCCAATCGGAGGGCACCATCCTCCATATATTATTGCTGAGCTGTCGGCTAATCATAATGGCTCTCTGGAGAGAGCCAAACTATCTATGAAGGCCGCAAAGGACAGTGGTGCTTCAGCAGTAAAAATTCAATCATATACAGCTGATACCATGACTATTGACTCAGATTTACCTGAATTCTTAATCAAAGGCGGTTTATGGGATGGATACACACTATATGATCTATACAAGGAAGCGCAAACTCCATTTGAGTGGCATGAAGAATTATTTCGCTTTGCAAAAGAAATTGATCTAACAATCTTTTCCTCTCCTTTTGATGAAACAGCAGTGGATATGTTAGAGAAACTTAATACTCCTGCATATAAAATTGCATCATTTGAGATTGTAGATCTGCCATTGATTAAATATGTTGCAAGAACAAAGAAGCCATTGTTAATGTCTACAGGAATGGCATCTGAGCAAGAAATTTCAGAAGCTATTGCTGCTGCAAAACAGGAGGGTTGTGAAGAAATTTTATTATTTCATTGCATAAGTAGTTATCCAGCACCGATACAAGAGGCAAACTTATTGCAAATGTTGCAGCTAAAAGAAAAATATGACGTTGAAATTGGTCTATCTGATCATACGATGGGAAACACTGCAGCTATCGCAGCAGTGTCATTAGGAGCTTCAGCGATTGAGAAGCACTTTACCTTAAGTCGCGCTGAAAAGGGTCCAGATAGTACTTTTTCCATGGAGCCCCAGGAGCTATCAGCTTTAGTATCAGAAACTTATAATGCAAGTATGAGTCTTGGCACCGCATCATTTGATCGGCCGGATATTGAAAGCGGGAATATTGTTTTCAGAAGATCTATATATTTTGTTAAAAACTTGAAAGCTGGACATATTATAGAGGATGGTGATGTCAGAAGAATTAGGCCGGGTTTCGGGCTGAAGCCTAAATACTACGATGAAGTGATTGGGGCTTGTCTCAAGGAAGATGTGCATCGAGGTCAGCCAGTATCATGGAACACGCTTGGTAAATAATTATCTTCAAGATGCATAGAAGACCAAATTCTACTAAGAAGAATTTCTCAATCCTACAGAAAGCAAATAAAATATCTATTGAACATCATCCATTTCCACACATTATTATTCATGATGCGTTACCGCAAGATTTAGCTAACTATCTAACTAGCAATTTCCCATTTTCCAGTTTTCATAGCACAGTCAATAATGCTCGGCATGATATTCCAGCAAGTAGGCTATCAGAGATTGAAAATTTACCTATACCCTGGAAAGAGTTTATAGAATTCCATACTTCCAAAGAGTTCTTTGCTGAATTAATTAAAATTTTTGGCCACGCAATCGTCAAAATGAATCATGGCACTTTTCCCTCTATTTCAAGTTTGCTCAATATGCGTGTTGGCACAAGAAATTTAGATTCAACTGAAAGCTGCGATATTTATCTTGATACTCAAATCTCCACTAATTCTGCTGTGACCTCCATAAGTTCTGTAAGAGAAATTCATGTTGACCATACTAATAAGCTTTTTAGTGGAATGCTCTACTTGCGTCAGCCAGATGATGACAGTAATGGAGGTAATTTAAATCTTTATCAATGGAAAGAGGGCTACACCCATAGGGATAAGCTGAAATACTATAAAGAGAGCCTTGATAGCCGGCATGTAGATCTTTACAAACAAGTTACATATAAAAATAATACATGCATTATTTTTTTAAACTCCATTGATGCTTTGCATGCAGTCACTCCAAGGGAAATTACAAATCACCAAAGAACGTTTGTGAATTTTATTGGAGAATTGCCTTATGATATATTTATCAAAAGAAACTTCTTTATAAGAATATTTCAGCGATGCAAAGCTCTTATAAGAAAACTAAAAAATGCTCTTTAAAATATTAATATGAATGTTACCCAAGCAGTTTCTTTAAGAAAATCTACCAGAGGGTTTTTAAAAAAACAAATTAGTGACTCTGTTATAAAAAAATTACTTTTAAAAGCATCTAGATCTCCCTCAGGTGGAAATCTTCAGCCATGGAGGATTTATGTAGTAAATAAGAAAGCAATGAATTCATTTTTAGATTTCCAAGAAAAAAATCCTGATTTTGATGACCCTGAGTATGATATTTACCCACCAAATTTAATTGAACCCTACAGATCTTCTAGATATCAGCTTGGAGAGGATATGTATTCTTTGTTAGGAATACCAAGAGAGGATAAGATTGCTCGTTTCGAGCAAGTTGCTAAAAATTTTAATTTCTTTGGTGCGCCTGCAGGACTATTTTGTTTTATTGACAAGCAGATGGGCCCACCGCAATGGTCAGATTTAGGCATGTTTTTACAAACCTTCATGTTGCTAGCACAAGAGTCAGGGCTTTCCACATGTGCTCAAGAATGCTGGTCATTAAAACATCAAATGGTTAAGAGATTCGTAAAAGCCGATGACAGTCTTATGTTATTTTGTGGTATGGCTATTGGATATGAGGATACAAATAACCGCATTAATAAATTATCATCTTCTAGGGAGCCCATAGATAACTGGGTTAATTTCATTAAATAATTAATCTTTCTTCCAAAAAAAATGCACTATCGTAAAGAAATTGATGGCTTAAGAGCAATTGCTGTATTAGCTGTTATGTTATTTCATGCTGGGTTTAATTGGATAGCTGGTGGTTTTTTGGGAGTGGATATTTTCTTTGTAATCAGTGGATATCTCATCACATCATTAATATTCATTGAAATATCTAATAATAGATTTTCGATAATTGATTTTTATGAGAGAAGGGCAAGACGATTGTTGCCTGCACTTTTTTTAGTGATGCTAGCATGTATTCCTTTTGCGACTTTGACAATGCAGCCAGATGACTTGCAAAACTTTGGGCAAAGCTTAATAAGCTCATCATTGATGGCTAATAATATTCTACTTTATCTGACGTCCGGATATTGGGATATAGCCTCAGAATTTAAACCACTTTTGCATACCTGGAGCTTGGGTGTAGAGGAGCAATATTATATTTTTTTTCCTTTACTTGTGTTGCTAATTTGGAGATTGTCTCCAAATAGGATTCTAACCATATTTTTAATATTAACTATTATTAGTTTTATATTTTCTAGCTGGATTCAAACAATAGATAAAGATGCAGATTTCTACCTATTGCCATCTCGTATATGGGAGCTAGGAATTGGAGCATCAGCAGCCTTATTTCTTTTTATCAACAAAGGATATCAAGCATCATTAAGAACCAGATTAAAAGATGGGATCTCAATTATAGGGACGGTATTAATAATTGTTCCAATTATATTTTTTAATCATGATCCTGAGTTACTAAATGTTCACAGACTATCAGTGGTAATAGGTACTGGAATGCTAATTTTTTGCGCTGACGGCAAAACCATTTTAGGTAATTTGCTTGGCCTCAGGCAATTCGTCTTCGTTGGCTTGATGAGCTACAGTCTCTACCTATGGCATCAACCACTTTATGCTTTTTTAAGAATTAGCAGCCTGAATGAGCCCTCAAATTTAGCATATATAGTGATGCTTGCTTTTACATTTGTGCTCGCTTACTTTAGTCTACAGATAGAAAATATCTTTAGAGAAAAGAATCGTGTCTCCTCTAAAAAATTTACTACAGTGATAATACTGTCTCTTACAATATGTATTAGCAGCGGGTTAATTTTTACTCAAACATATGGTTTCTACAGGCATTATCCAGAGCTCGAGTCTAATTACTCTAGTATCACTCACCCAACAATTACTAATCCAGATACTCATTTCTTAATTTCAGCAAATCAGAACCTAGAGAAAAAATTTTCAAGCACTTCCTCGAGCAATAAACTAATTGTTATGGGCGATAGCTTTTCCAGTGATTTTATTAATATGGGGAAGGTTAATGGCTTCTTCCAGAATTGGAGTTTGGTAAAGCCAAAATACAATTGTTTTAATTATAGTGATATTGATAATGATGCCGAAGATCTAATCTTAGAATCAGATCTAATTATTATTACGTATAGACTATTAGAAGAAAATTTACAGAGAAAATGCTTGGAAAGAAAAATTCAATTTATTACAAACAATCAAAAATCATTTATCTTGATAGGCCCTAAGGATTTTGGATACAACATCAATGCACCCTTAAGACAAAAAATCTACAGTCATAAAGCAAAGCCCAATCATGATATTGAAATTTTTAATAGTTACCTGGAAGGGCTTGTGAATAAAAATAACTTTATTGACTTAATTGCGTTAATTGGGAGCGAGGATCGAAAAATTCCCCTTTTCACAAAATCAAATAAGCTGATCTCTTATGACCGAGCCCATTTAACCTTTCATGGCGCAAAGGATATTGGAGAACTGCTGTTCCAACACCCTAGATTAAAAAAACTGCGCTAGCAAACCAAGTATTTTTTTTAAACATTAAAAAACTTCCTACCCTTGATGATTTATGTGCATGTGTATAAAATACAAGCGAAATTTCTACTATTCACTTGAAATCTAATGAGGCGCGCAAAATGCAAACTAATGATAAAGACTTAAAGGAAATCAAAGAGTTTTTTAACGATTACTCAAAAGGTTTTTCCAGCATATACACTGAAGATGATCAATCTAGATCATATTTCAACAAGTTGATGGATAAGTGGTTTAGAAAAGGTGTCTACAGACGATATGAATTAACTCTTGCTGAAACAAAAAAAGATACTATAAATACTGTTCTTGATGTTGGTTGTGGCCCAGGACATCATACGATTGCTTTTTTAAGCCAAGGAAAAAATGTTACTGCGCTTGATATTGCAGATCAAATGGTTGATCTGACTAAAGAGAAAGCTAGTAAATTTGAGAATCAAGGAACCGTGAAGTACATTGTTGCTGACTATTTACAACACAACTTTGAAGAAAAGTTTGATGCAATTTGTGTCATGGGCTTTTTTGATTATGTATCTGAGCCAGTAGTTGCACTTAAAAAATTATTATCTGAAGCAAATAAAGAAATTTATATATCTATTCCTAATGAAAAGGGGTTGCTTGGCCTTCAAAGAAGAATTCGTTATTGGCTAAAAAATTGTCCATTATATTCTTATTCTCGCCAACACTTAGAAAACTGCCTAAGAGAAGCAGGATGCCTTGAATATACAGATATTATAGATGATCCAAGAGGCTTCTTTGTCACAATCAGAAAACCTAGTTAAGTCAGAGAAGAAAAAACTCTATTTTTCAGTTGATTTAGAGGACTTTACATTCGATGTTCATCGTAGCTTAGGCCTTGAGCCTAAAGTGAACTTTAAAGCATTAGATAAATGTTATGAAAGAATTAATAGCTTTGCTGAGGATCATTTCAATTCAAAGAAAATTACCTTTTTTACTACGGGAACAGTTGCCCTAACTTATCCAAAATTGCTTAAAAGAATTGCTGATGATGGCCATGAAATTGCATGTCATTATCATTTTCATGATCTTATGTACCAGCATTCCCTTCAAGAAGTCGAATCTAATATTGTTTTAGCTAGGGAGGCTATTAAAGCAGCATGTGGAGAGTATCCAACTGGATTCAGAGCACCTGCATTTTCCATAGAGCAAAACCGAGGCGATGTTTATTTGTTGTTGTCTAAATATTTTAAGTATGATTCTAGCTATGTGTTGCACGATCATGAAATTAAGAACGGAGCATTTAAAGAGAATATCCCTTTCAAGATCGATGGTTTTCAAGAATTTCCAATTATAACTAAGCCATGGTTAAGAAAGTTCAATTTAAAATCGGGCGGCACTTTTTTTAGGCTTTTTAATACACGAAACATTATAGGTGTTCTCAATAAATCTCTTGAGCATGGATTTATTCCTTTGATTTATCTTCATCCCTATGATTTTTTGAGTGAATATGAATTTAAGGTATCGCTTAAAACTTATATCTCAACCCAAAATCCAATTAAAGGGATTTATAAATATTTGCGACAGTTTCAGTGGCTGGGCTTAGGTAATAAGGGCTCTTTTAAGAAGTTAAAAACTATTCTACTGGAATTTGAGCATGCTGGTACGATGAATCAAGAATTGAGCAAGACTTGATGGGGCGCAACAAAGCAATTATTTTTTTTTGCAGCGACGGTAATTCATTAGTGAATTTCCGGGGGACCCTCATTGAAGATTTCATTAATAAAGGTTATCAAGTTAGCGCAATTGCCCCTAATATCTCATGTGAAAATAAAAAATTTCTACAGCAATTGGAAGTTAAAGTTTCATTAATTAGCTTCCAAAGAAAAAGCTTAAATCCATTTTCAGCTGTTTTTAGCTTAATATCTATAATCAAGATAATCAAAGCTACACGCCCTCAATTTGTTTTTTCTTATACCCATAAGCCTGTTGTTTTAGGTGCACTTGCATCCTATCTGTGTGGCGTTCCTAAAATTGTCTCACTTATAACAGGTACTGGACATATATTTGATAATTACAGCTTAGTTACTCGTATTAAAAGATTTATTGGTCTTATGGGTTTTAGATTTGCTTTAAGGGTTAGTCATTTTGTTATTTTTCAAAATAAAGATGATAGATCTCTTTTTATAAATCTAGGTTTAGTGGACTCATTGAAAACATCTGTAGTTAATGGTTCTGGAGTAGATTTAGAGCATTTTCACCACTCATCTCTGCCGAGCGAGCTAACTTTTTTATGCTTGGCTAGGTTGATAAAATCTAAAGGACTTCGAGAATATGCCAATGCTTGCAAGATTGTTCGGGCACAACATCCAAATGCAACATTCCTTTTAGGCGGCTCTCCAGATATTCATAATGACTCAATCGATATCAATGAAATTAAAGCAACATGGAAAAATAAATATGGAATTGACTACATTGGTTATATTAAAGACGCTAGAGATGCGATAAAAAAATGTAATGTATATGTCTTATTATCTTACAATGAAGGCACTCCTAGAACTGTTTTGGAGGCTATGGCCATGGGCAGACCGATTATAACTACTGATGTTAACGGGTGCAGAGAGACAGTTCAACACGGAATAAATGGTTACCTTGTTCCTATGCAGGATCATAAGAATGCAGCTAATCACATGTTAGAATTTATAGATACAGAGTTAATAAAAAATATGGGTGCAGAATCAAGAAAATATTGTGAAATAAAATATGATGTTGTAAGGGTAAACGCCTCTATTTTTGAAATACTAGAAATCTAAAATGCATCAATGTAGTATTTCCATCTTTTCCAAATCTTGAGATGTCTTTCAAGGAAAACCCACTAATATCAGTAATCATCCCAAATAAGAATGATTGGAATTTTGTATTATGTGCTGCCAAAGCAATTAAAAATCAATCATATAAAAATATTGAATTAATAATTGTTGATTCATCCTCATTTCATTCGGATAATGCCTACTTTGCTGAGGAATTAAAGAAATTATTCCCATTAAATTTAACGATTCATCAATCTAAGCAATCTTTTCCAGGTAAAGCAAGAAACTTGGGTGCGGCTCTTGCAAGAGGGATATATATTGCATTTATGGATGCAAAGACAATTCCTCATCAAGAATGGCTGCATTCGTATCTCAGAGACATAGTTTCATCATCATCTGATATTAATATTGGCAGATTCTACTCTGATCGCGATAATTTAAACTGGCTGCAAAAATTAATCAAAGCCAATACTTATGGAAATATTTTAAGGAATAGTGTTCCCGGATCTCTTTTGCTTAAAACAAGATTTCTTGAATCACAGGGATTTAACGAGCAGGTGGGAGCAGGAGAAGATTTAGAATGGGTCAATAGATTAAGAAATTTAAAATGGAAGATTAACCAATCTCCAATTGCTGCGTTTAGATATGTTGGTTACCCAAATACCTTTATTAAATTTTTAAAAAAATGGATTTTTTACAGCATTGAGAATGCAAAATTAAATGTCCTATCCATGCAAAAATCCATATATCTTCTTTTACTAGCTTCATTCGTTTTATATTTTATATACAGCTGGAATTATATCTTTACTAACGGAGTCTGGGATGACAGCCCTAATTTTATACCTAATTTAAATACTGTTATTTGGAGCATAATTTTTATTGCGTATTTTATTTTAAGAGCAATTATTTTGCCATTGTTGAAAAAAGAGAAATTATTTTATATTTTTCCTTTTAATTGGTTGTTAATAGGTTGCATTGGATTTTTAATAGACATTTTAAAAATTCCTGGACGTATATACGGCATATGGAGAATTTTAAAATCTACCCCAGATCTATAGCTTAGTTCTATAGAAAATAAATTTTAATGATTAATCCTCTAGAGCAGCACCTTAAATTTATGCGTGAGGCTATCAAGGAAGCTAAGATAGCTTACCAGAAAAATGAAGTGCCTATAGGGTCTATAGTGGTCTTAAATAATAAAGTGATTGGTAGAGGTCATAATCAAGTGATTGCAAGAAACTCAGTTACTGCTCATGCAGAAATTCTTGCTATTAATTCCGCTTCAAAGTTTCTTAATAATTATAGGCTCAATGAGGCATCTCTTTATTCCACTTTAGAGCCATGTCATATGTGCGCTAAAGCAATAGTAGATGCAAGAATCAAGCATGTATTCTTTGCTGCAGCCGAACCAAAAACTGGAGCATTAGCATCGATAGATAGTTTTTTTAACCACTCCTATTTAAATCATCAGGTAAGATTTACCTCATCTATTTTGGAAGAAGAGTCATCAAAGTTGCTAAAAGAATTTTTTCAAGCTAGAAGATATTAGCCAGTGTACAAGCAACTTGAATTACAGGTTTCCATAATCTCAATAGAAAATAATAAAGGCGCCTTAGGTTTTATCCTTTCCCAAAGCCAAATAGAGATATTTTCACTCGTTGGATTTTCTAATCCTTGAATTTCATTTAAATAAGAATGGTCAAGTTGTTTTATAAAGGGGGAGCATATTTCTTTGAGCTCAGAGAAATCCATCACCCAGCCCATCTCATTTATGGATCCATCTATGCATACTTTTACTCTAAAGCTATGACCATGAAGATTTGAACACTGATGTCCTTTAGGAACAAGCGGTAATTTATGCGCAGCCTCAAATGTAAATTCTTTGAATATTTTCATTTAAGAGTAATCCATATTGGGCAATGATCCGAAGGTTTTTCCATTGCTCTAGCCTCGTAGTCGATACCAGTTTTTTTCATAGCAGATAACAAGTTTTCTGAAATCATAATATGATCTATCCTCAAGCCTCTTTTGGGAGTGTCATCAAACATTCTTGAGCGATAGTCAAACCAGGAGTATATTGAATCTTCTTTTGGATTCTGCTCTCTCCATGAGTCAATAAAGCCTAAATTTTTGATGCTATTCCACATGTCAATTTCTTCTGGTAAAAATGCTGTTTTGCCATCCCGCAGCCATCTTTTTTGATTAAGCTCACCTATTCCGATATCCATTGGAGATGGCGCAACATTAAAATCACCCATCACAATAATATTCTTTTTAGTTTTTTGTAATTTCTTAATATGCTTTCTTAAGTCTGCGTAATACTTAATTTTTTTTGGGAACTTGGTTTCATGTGACCTATTTTCGCCTTGAGGAAAATATCCATTCATAATAGTAATGCTTTCTTTGCCCCATTTAAATTCAGCTTGAATGAATCTTTTTTGATCATCTAGAGTATCTTTTACAAATCCTTTTTGAACTGATAATGGTTTTTCTTTACTTAAAATCGCCACACCATAATGGCCTTTTTGACCCCAGTACTCGACGTGGTAGCCCATAGATTCTATTTCATCAATTGGAAATTCAGGATCATTGACTTTAGTTTCCTGAATTCCAATCACGTCTGGATCTATTGTATTTTTGAGATGAAGAATTTGGTGTGGCCTAGCTCTAATGCTATTTATATTAAATGAAACAATTTTCATATTTATGCTGCCTCTGAAAGCAATAAATTTCTGTTGAGGTATATGTAATCAGAAAGAATCATTGC
>TARA_B110001450_G_scaffold80323_1_pt1 | contig 14135 bp, 13 predicted proteins | sample TARA_B110001450 | Tara Oceans TARA_B110001450 (sample SAMEA4396538) | marine metagenome | biome: Polar Biome; feature: [SRF] surface water layer (ENVO:00010504); material: water (ENVO:00002006), including particulate matter (ENVO:01000060) such as... | depth 5 m | reverse complement strand
ATGGCCTTTATTTTATGCAATAAAACTTCAGAATCAAAAGGTTTATTCAAATAATCATCTGCTCCAACAGAATAGCCTTTTAAAACGTCTTCTTTTAAAGTTTTAGCAGTTAAGAAAATAATTGGTACTTCTTTATTGGTACCTCTAATGTCTTGTGCTAATGAAAAACCATCTTTACGAGGCATCATTACATCTAAGATACATAAATCATAATCACTATTTTTAAACATGATTAAACCCTCTATACCATCTTTAGCATGGGTTACATTATAATCATTTAATGCTAAATAATCTTTTAAAACGGTTCCAAAATTTGGATCGTCTTCAACTAATAAAATTTTCTTACTTCCCATTATTATAATTTTTAAATTAAAGGTAGTTTCACTGTAAATAAACTACCAACTCCTTTTTCACTTTCAACAAAAATAGTACCATGATGTTTTTCTACTATTTCTTTCACATAAGCCAATCCAAGTCCATGTCCCTTTACATCATGAATGTTTCCCTTTTGTTCTCTATAGAACTTATTAAAAACTAGTTTTTGAACTGCTTTACTCATTCCTATTCCTTCATCTTTAATTTTAAAAATAAAGGATTTATTTGTGCTTTCTGTATACACGTCTATTTTTGGTGCCCCTTCAGAATATTTTAAAGCATTTTCTAATATATTTACAATTACGTTGGTTAGATGAAATTGATTTCCAGAAACTTCTGCTGTTATAGCTTCAAAATGCATATCTAATCGGCCTTGATTATCAGCAATTAAGAGGCTAATACGAGAAATAGCATCATCTATTATATCGTGAAGATCTATAGTTTCCTTACTAATCTCTATTTCATTTTTTTCTAAACTAGAAATTCTTAATACATTTTCCACCTGAGAATGCATCCTTTTATTTTCATCTCTAATCATTTGAACATAACGTAAAACTTTACTATTATTATTTATAATCTTCGGATTTTTAATTGAATCTAAAGCAAGATTAATAGTAGCAATTGGGGTTTTAAACTCGTGTGTCATGTTATTTATAAAGTCAGTTTTAATTTCGGATATTTTCTTTTGTCTGATTAATTGATATAGAGAACTTGAAAAAGCAATCACAATAATTATAATAAAAAATAAAGACAATATTAAAATATTTGAAATTCCAGAAAGTATATGCTCATCCTTATTTGGAAAAGTTACAAATAACTCATACTCTACATCGCCACTTGTATTGAAAAAAAATGGATATCGATAACTGTCTTTTTTATTGATGGTATAATAACCAGACTTTAATTTTGTTGCTAAACCATCTATGCTATATATTCCATATTTAAAATCTAAGTTAATATTTCGTTTTTCTAACTCTTCTTTAATTGTTGTGTTTAACTCTATATTACTAATTCTCTGATGAATTGGCTTTGTCTTTTTGTAAGCTTCTAAAGCTTGAGAAAAATATGGTTTTTCCATATCTTTATATCTTTTGGTAAATGAATACCTTTTTTTATTTTCAGAAGTAAAAATATTATCTACTCCTTTAATCAATCTTGTCTGAAAAAAATCTTGTTTACCAGAAACTCTCTTTAAAATGATAGAATCATTATCCAAAAAATCGGTAGGTAATTTAAAATTTTTCTCTAAAAATGTTCCTCCAAAAGTAATTTTTTGCTTTGTTGTAGTGTCAATTTGTTGAAAAAAATAGTTTTTTATTTGTGCATTAGTTGCTAAGCCAATATTCTCTATTAAACCATCTACTTGTTTTTCAAACTCGGCTTCTTCACGTTCGTTAATTCTTTCAGAAACACTACCTAAAGATTTTTGTACGTCGTTTTTAAATTGTTCTTTCTTACTTTCTACAGCATTGTTTATCCAAAAAACCTGAACAGCAATAATACCGATTAAAGAGGTACTCATTAAAACAACAATAAGAACAAAAATTTTCTTCTTCATTTCTCAAAGTTACAATTTTAAGAAATTGAAAATAATTTTATTTCCTTAAATTAACAGTTTAACTCAAAATTTAAGGATAATTTAACAAAATTTCTAAACTTAATTAAATTCAACTATTTTTTTTTGTTAAAATATTATGAATATTATTAACCTGAGATGGTAGGTTTTCAATAATTTGATTATAAATAATATAATGAGATTGAAGCTGCTTTTTTTCCTCTAACCATTGACTTTTTATTCTCCTTAGCACTTCTTCCTTAGATGAATTATCTCTTAATAATATTCGTTTTATTCTGGTATCAAGAGGAGTAGCTACAGAAATAATAATATCGCAAATAAAATTACTTTTGCTTTCAAAGAGAATTGCATTTTCATAAATAATATAGTCCTCTTTTTTGTGTTGATTTATAAATTGTTGAAAGTGGTTTTTTACTACTGGATGAACTAGTGAATTTAAAGCCTCTAATTTAGTTTTATTTTTAAAAACATGAGCAGCAATATAAGTAGTGTTTAATTGATTATTTTTATAAGAACTCTCTCCAAATTGCTTTATAATTTTAGATTTAATTTCAAATGATGAATTCATAAGTTTTTTGGCTTCATAATCTGCGTTGTAAATAACCACATTTTCAAATTCTCCAAAAAGACCCGAGATTGTAGTTTTACCACTTCCTATTCCTCCAGTTAAACCAACTACCATTTTATTTCTGTATTAAAAAATCTATTTTATTAGGTACAACTTTAAAACTTTTTATAAAGTTTGATTTTGCAGTTACTTTAGGTAACAAATACCCTAGGTTATTATCTTTAGTAATATTGAAATCGCAAACAACTTCAAAAAGGTTTTTATTAATTTTATTAAAATTAGAAAGACCTACAACAAAAATAACCTCAACCGTTTTATTTAATGTTGTTAAATCAATTCCATCAGGAAGGTTGGTGACTTTGAAAGGAATTTCGAAAGAACCTTCTGTGAACTTTTCTACCATACCAGTTACCGTTGTAAATTCTGAGCTAACTTTTAAACTATGTAGGTTTTCAGGGATTAAAATGCTAACTTTTTCAGAAAAATCTGACTTAACATCTTCTAATTTCAACAATTCTAAATTTATTTTATTTATTTTATTTATCTGTCTCTCTGGACCAGAAATTATAAGACTGTCAGGTTGAATTGAAACAGATTCTAAAACATCATAACCAACGTGATAATAGATTTCTAAATCTGGAATTAATGGTACTTTTTTCGAAATTAAACTTCCTATTTCTAAATAGATTGTATCTAAAACAATCTCTTGTAATTCAACTCCTGTAAGGAGTTGTTTTTGAATTGTATTCTTTTGACTTTTAGTTAAAAAATAATACCTATATGCAGATTTTTTAGTTAAGCTATTCGCATTTAATTGGATGCTTTTATTAGAAAATCTTGAACTTATAATATTAAAACCGGATGCTTTTACGAGGATGTCTATTTCTTTTGTAGGCTTCTTTTGTAAAATTTTATCTTGAGGAATCTTATTATATTTTACAGGAAAAGTTAACACAATCATATAATCTTTAGATAGGGTTATTAAAAACCATATCAAGACTGCTGTAATTAAAAAGCCAATGAAACTTTTCGATATTTTTTTATTATTTCTCAAGATTATAAATGAATTTCATGCAATCTACATAAAAGCTTGTAAACAAAAAAGCGAGCAGTATCTTAAAAGACAATGCTCACTTTTATATTTTAAAATTTGCTTTTTTATTTTTTAACTGGTGTTAAATATTTTTTACTCAACTCCATTGAAATTGAAGAGCGCTCAAATTTAATTTTTCCTGCTCCTGTTTCAATTGTGATCGTGTTTTCTGCAGCATTAACTTCTGCAATTTTACCGTGAATCCCACTAGAGGTAACAACTTTTGATCCTTTTTTAATTTCTGTTTGAAAAGCTTTCTCTTTTTTTTGTCGATTCATTTGTGGTCTTATCATAAAAAAATAAAACACAACAATGATTGCTAAAAAAGGCAACATACTCATTAAGCTTCCAGCTCCTTCTTGTAAAAATAGTAACGTATACATAATTATTTTTTTGCTTTTGGTGTGACAGAGCCTTTTAATGTTAAGACTTCTCTACCAGACTCTGTGTTTGTAGTTAAAGTAATTGTTTTTTGTTGTCTATTAGGTTTGCCTGAAGTATTAAATTTCACTTTCACTTCTCCAGTTTCACCAGGTTTAATAGCTTCTCTAGGCCAAACAGGAACTGTACAACCACAAGATGCTTTTGCATTTGTAATTACCAAATCTGTTTTTCCAGAATTTGTTACTAAATAACTAGTTTCTACAATGGTTCCTTCGTTAACTGTTCCAAAATCATATTCTTTTTTATCAAAAGAAATAATTGCAGTTCCTTTTTTAATTTCAACATCTCTAGTCTTAGCTTTGTCTAAATTTTCTTTATTAATTTTTTTTGACACATTAGTTCCGTCCTTGCACCCTATAAAAAAGGATACCGTTATTATAAATACTAATGAAAGTGATTGTTTTCTCATTTTATTATAGTTTTTGTAAAAGTAATGAATAATTTTTCTAAATCAATGCTATTAAAGTAATCCTCTCCCTATTTTTACGATTCTTTTAGATTTTATAAATTCCTTCGAAATCTTATCTAAAACTCCATTAATAAAGTAACTGCTTTTTTCTGTAGAGTAATCTTTAGAAATTTCTATATACTCATTGATAGTAACTCTTGTTGGAATTGACGGGAAATTTATAAACTCAGTAATTGCCATCTTTATAAGAATCATATCTATATCTGCAATTCTATCTGTTTCCCAATTTGGTGTTTTATCTTCTATATCTTTTTCGTATTCTTTGTGCTTTAAAACCGTTTTTGTAAAGATCTGAGAAACAAAATTCTCATCATCTTTATCTTTATATAAACTTCCTAATATAAATGCATTATTTTCTTTCTGCTTACTTAAGGTTTTTACCAACCAAGTATTTACAAAAGGAATATCATCTACCCATGAAATCATAGTATCTTCAAAATATTCAGCTAACTTATCATTTGGAGCAATAATTTCTTTGAAAAAACTAATAACGAAAGCTTTATCAATCTTATAAGAATCTTCATCAGTGTTTAAATAATTTTTATACAAATCACTTTGCTGTAATTGCTCAAAAATAATTTTCACATACTCACTATCTAATTCCCAGTTTTTTAAATTATTCAACTCTATAAACCCTTCTAGACTTATACTTTCTGAAATTATGTTTATAATTTTATTTTCTAAAAATTTATTATTTGGATTTAATTCTTCTTTGGTAGGGAGAATTTTCTTTTTGGAAAGTGCAATTTTTCTAGCAGCTAATTTCTGCACTTCAACCAACAATTGCAGATTTAAAACGTACAATTCATACAATTTTAAAACACTATGTTTTAAAAATTTCTCTTCTCTAATAATATCATCATTGTGAGATTGTAACATAGCGTATACAGACTGCATCACTTTAACTCGAATATGTCTTCTATTAATCATTTTCTAAAGAACTTATATAAATTTCGTTGCAAAAATAGTGTTATTTTATTTTTATTCTATTACTTTTTTAAGAATAAAAATTACGCTCAAACTTATATCTTTGTACCTTTGTTTTTTAACAAAGAAAATAATGTATAGACATTCAATTAATTATCATTTTATTTTTTAAATATTAAAAATTCATTGAAAGAACTACGATACATAAATAACTATTTTTCAAAATATAAATGGCGTTTATTAATAGGTGTTTTAATTACAATCTTATCTAAATTTTTAGCATTAAAAATCCCTCAAATAATTGGAGATTCTTTAAACATTGTTGAAGAATACCAAAACGGAACTGTTACAAATTTAGATGATGTTACAAAGCAATTACTGAAAAATGTACTTCTTATTATCGGGGTTGCATTCTTAGCTGGTTTCTTTACTTTTTTAATGAGGCAAACAATTATTGTTACTTCTAGATTGATTGAATTTGATCTCAAAAACGAGATTTATCTCCAATATCAAAAACTATCACTTAACTTTTACAAAAAAAACAGAACAGGTGATTTAATGAATAGAATTTCTGAAGACGTTTCTAAGGTAAGAATGTACGTTGGACCAGCTATTATGTATAGTATAAACATGATTGTGCTTTTTACAGTTGGTTTTACTCAGATGATCAGTATAGATGTAAAACTAACAATGTACACGCTAATTCCATTTCCTCTGTTATCAATTTCTATATTTATTTTAAGTAAAGTTATTCATAAAAGAAGTACTATTGTTCAAGAATACTTGTCAAAATTAACCACCTTTAATCAGGAATTTTTCTCCGGAATTAATGTTGTAAAATCTTATGGAATTGAAGCTTCAATAATTAAGGGTTTTGATAAAATTGCGAACGAAAGTAAAAAGAAAAATATTCATCTACAAAAAGCCAATGCACTATTTTTTCCATTAATGATTTTATTAATTGGCATCAGTAACTTATTGGTTATTTATGTTGGTGGAAAACAATACATAAGTGGTGAAATTCAATTCGGAACCATCATCGAGTTTATGCTGTATGTAAATATTCTTACTTGGCCAGTAGCAGTTGTTGGATGGGTTACCTCAATGGTGCAACAAGCTGAGGCCTCACAGGCAAGAATAAATGAGTTTTTAAAGCAAGTACCAGAGATTCAAAACACAATCACCTCTTCTTCAGAATTAAAAGGGAATGTTACTTTTAAAAATGTTACTTTCACCTACGATGACACAAATATTACCGCATTAAAAAACATTAACTTCTCCATAAAATCCGGAGAAACATTGGCTATATTAGGAAAAACAGGATCTGGGAAATCTACAATTATTGAATTAATTTCAAGACTCTACGACACAGAAATAGGAACCATTTTATTAGATAACATCCCTATTAAGCAAACTAATTTAAATGATGTTCGGAGTCAAGTTGGTTTTGTCCCCCAAGATCCATTTTTGTTTTCAGAAAGTATAGAAGACAACATAAAATTCGGAAAATACAGTGCTACAGAAGAAGAAATTATTTCAGCTGCTAAGAATGCTGATGTTCATAATAATATTATAAATTTTCCAAAAGGATATAAAACTATTTTAGGAGAAAGAGGAGTCACACTTTCTGGAGGACAAAAACAAAGAGTTTCTATTGCAAGAGCTATTATCAAAAAACCTAAAATTTTAATTTTTGATGATTGCTTATCTGCTGTTGATACAGAAACTGAAGAAAAAATCTTATTTAATTTAGAAATAATTTCTAAAAACATAACTACTTTTATTGTAAGTCATAGAGTTTCATCAGCTAAAAATGCTGATAAAATTATTGTTCTAAGTGATGGTAAAATTATACAACAAGGAACTCATAATCAACTAATAAAAACAGAAGGATACTACAAAAAATTATATGAGGAACAACTTTTAGAAAAAGAAATTTAATCTTTAACATTGCTACATTAAATATTTTGTTAGATTTGTTAAGTAAACAATAAATATTTTAAATATTATGGCAGATAGAGTTGAACAAGAAGAAATTTTTTCACAGGTATTAAGAGCAGGAAGAAGAACTTACTTTTTTGATGTAAGAGCAACGAAAGCAGATGATTACTATTTAACTGTTACAGAAAGTAAAAAATTTACACATGATGATGGGAGTTTTCGTTACCAAAAACATAAAATTTACCTTTACAAAGAAGACTTTATAGATTTTCAAGAAATGTTAGGCAAAGCAACTGAATATATTTTAAACGAAAAAGGGAGTGAAGTAATTAGCGACCGTCATCAAAAGGATTTTAAAAAGGAAGGAGACGACACTGATGAAGATAGTAAATCTACAGAAAGTTTTACAGATGTCTCTTTTGACGATATTTAATTTTTTCAGACACTAGTATTAGCTAAAAAAGATTTTTTTTAAGCGGAACACTCTAAAATTTAAATTAAATATAACAATCCAAAGCCATACATGTAAAACGTATGGTTTTTTAGTATCTATTAAAGAACCTTTTTCATGGTCTTACTTTTCGCAATGGTTTCATCCCACTCCTTTTTTGCATTGCTATCCTTTGTAATACCTCCACCTACATAGACTTCAGCTATTTCACCTTCTATACACATACATCTTAAATTTACAAAAAGTGATGACTTTTGGTTTTTAATATTTAATTCACCTAAAAAACCGGTATAAAATGTTCTTTTATAGTTTTCATTTTGTTGGATAAATGTTTTTGCTACTTCTCTAGGTAAACCACAAACTGCAGGAGTAGGATGTAATGCTCTAATCAATTCTTTTAAACTCGAGGAAGTATTCAAAGTTCCTTTCACCGAAGTTCTTAAATGTAATAAATTTCCTGCTTTTATTGTTTCAGTCTTGTCTGTTGATAGATTTTTAGATATGGCTTCTAATTGATTTTCAATAAAAGAAGTAACCAATTGCTGCTCTTCTCGTTCTTTTTTTCTCCAAACTACCTCATTGGCACTATAAACTTGTGTTCCTGCCAAAGACATTGTTTTAAAGTTACAATCAGAAATACTTAAAAGTGTTTCAGGTGATGCACCAAACCATAAGCCAACTTTTGGATGATACCAAACGTAAACAAAGGCATTCATATACTTTTTTAATAGTTTCTTAAAAGTTACTAATAGATTAAAAGGAGCTAAAACAACTTTTTCTTTTCTTGAAACTACTACTTTCTTAAGCTCATTATAATTAATTTTATCAAGTGCTTTTTCTACTAACAAAATATGTTTTTCTCGCTCCCCATATCTTGTATTGGCATTCACAAAAGAATCATTACATATAAAACTGTCATCATATAAAATCTTTTTAGTAATAAATTCTGCGTTTTTTAAAGGAAATAAAATAGTGTTCTCTTTGCTATCAAAAGGAGAGAAAACAAATCCACTTTCTGTGAATTCTGATGAAAAATGCAATTCATCAGTATTCATAAAAAGAGAAGAGAGAGCTGTTGAATTTGGTTTTCGGTAGGCTACAAAAGGTAAGTTTCTCTTATAAGACTCTTCAATTTTATTAAAAATGAGATCCATTATAAATCTTAATTATTTTTTTGTTAGAACAATGTTGGTCATTTTTGCGACAGAAACTAAATCATTGTTTTCATCAACAATAGTAACCTCCCATAAATGTGTTGTTCTGCCGGCATGAATATTTTTTGCTGTAGCAAAAACAACGCCCTCTTTTTTGCTTTTTATATGATTTATAGACAATTGAATTCCATTTACAAACTGATTTTTACGGTCTATAAAAAAATTTGAAGCAGCACTCCCTACACTTTCTGCCAAAGCTGCAGTTGCCCCGCCATGCAATTGACCATGTGGTTGAAAAACTTTTGAAGTTACGGGCATTTTTGCTGTTAAAAAATCACTGCCAACATCAATAAACTTCATGTCGAGAGTCTCCATCAACGTGTTTTTACATTTTTTATTAAAAATAGCTAAAATTTCTTTTTTATCCATGTGTTATAATTCTAATGTAAAATTACACATAAAAATTTGTATTTTTGTAGAAGAAAAGTTAAACTATTTCATGTATAAAATACGCATAATTTTAGATACAAAAGAAGATGTTATTAGAACTCTTTTACTTGATCGCAATATAAATTTAGAAAATTTACATTTAACAATAGCAAAATCCTTTGGTTTTAAAGCTCAAGAAATGGCTTCCTTTTATAAAACTGATGCCGAATGGAATCAGGGTGAAGAAATTCCTTTATTTAATATGGATGAGGTTGGCGAAGGTATTTCTATGAAAACTTGTATTTTAAAAGATACCCTTCAGGAAGTAAACAGCAAATTAATTTATGTGTATGATTTCTTAAAAATGTGGACTTTTTATGTTGAAGTTATTGAAATATCTAATGAGAAAAGAGAAAATTTACCTCAAAGTATTCTAACTGTTGGAGAAATTCCTGATGAAGCTCCTGAAAAAGAATTTGTAGCAGAAAGAATAGACGACGGATTTGGAAGTGAAGGAGAAATTGACGATGAATTTGGTCATTTTGATGATTTCGATTACAACGAATATTAAAAGAGACATTTTCGAATAGCTTTTACATTTTAAAAACTTCCGTACCATAAAGTCAAATTTATTCGGTAACAAAATTGTAATTTAATCGTCTACAAAATACTAATCGGCTAAAAACAACCTTTGGAAACTATCTTATCTCTTCACAAGATCAATAAAAAATATGGACAAGTTCATGCTGTTAATAATCTTTCTTTTGATATCAAAAAAGGAAATATTTACGGAATTTTAGGTCCAAATGGCAGTGGTAAATCTACTACTCTAGGTATTATTTTAAATGTTGTGAATAAAACTTCTGGAGAATTCTCTTGGTTCAACGGAAAATCATCTACCCATGAAGCACTAAAAAAAGTAGGTGCGATTATTGAGCGCCCAAATTTTTACCCATACATGACGGCGAGCCAAAATTTAAAGTTAATTTGTAAAATAAAAGGAATTTCAACAGAAAAAATAGAGGAAAAATTAAAAACGGTAAATCTTTACGATAGAAAAGATAGTAAATTTAATTCATTCTCCTTGGGAATGAAGCAACGTTTAGCCATTGCATCTGCAATATTAAACGATCCAGAGGTTTTAATTTTAGATGAACCCACCAATGGTCTAGATCCTCAGGGTATTCATGAAATTCGTAAAATTATAAAAAGTATTGCAGCAATCGGAACTACAATTTTATTGGCATCACACCTTTTAGATGAAGTAGAAAAAGTATGTTCTCACGTAATTGTAATTAGAGAAGGAAAAAAATTATATAGTGGTAAAGTGAATGAAATGTGTGCCTCTCATGGTTTATTTGAATTACAATTTGAGTCTGACCAGGAAAAAGGCTTAGCAATTATAAAAAAACATCCTGCAATTGATAAAGTCTCTAAAGATCATAAGACTATTACCGCTACTTTAAACAAAGAAATATCTGCCTCTAAAATGAACAAATACCTGTTTGATAATGGCTATATTGTTTCGCATTTAGTAAAACGAAAACCTAGTTTAGAAGAGCAATTCTTAGATTTAACGAACAATAACTAATCACTAAAAAAAAAGTCATGCTTAGACTTCTTTCCATAGAATTTCATAAATTAAGATACAACAAAGCCAGTAAAATACTTTCTATTATTTACTTTGCATTGTTATTATCTATTGCTCTCATTGCAACAATAAAATTTCAATTTGGCGATTTTAAATTGCATTTAGCCGATCAAGGAATTTTTAATTTCCCATATATCTGGCATTTTAACACCTACATGGCAGCAATTTTAAAGTTTTTCTTACTTCTTGTTATTGTTTCTATGACATCTAATGAATATAGTTATCAAACTTTAAAACAAAACTTAATAGATGGCTTGAGTAAAAAGGAATTTATTCTTTCAAAATTTTATACTGTAATTGCCTTTGCATTGATTTCTACACTATTTGTTTTTGTTGTTTCTTTAACTTTAGGAATTTTCTATTCTGATTATAATGAATTCTCAATTATTATAACAGATTTAGAGTATCTATTCGCTTTTTTTATAAAACTAGTTGGTTTCTTTTCTATGGGATTATTTTTCGGAATTCTAGTAAAGAAATCTGCCTTTGCTATAGGGGCTATTTTTGTCTGGCTCATTGCAGAAAACATATTCAAAGGCTATTTATTTTGGAGTTTTAAAGATGCTGAAAGCCCTTCTAAATCTGTAGATTTTATGATGCAATTTCTCCCTGGAGAAGCAATATCAAATCTTATTAAAGAACCCTTTTCTAGACTTGGAGCGGTAAAAACATTTGCAAATACAATGGGAAAAACCTTTGAAAAAGGTGAAATAGAAATGAGTACTATTCTCATTGTTTCAGTCTGGACTCTTATATTTATTTATTTATCTTATGCACTTTTAAAAAGGAGGGATTTATAATACTTTTCCCTTATATTTGATTGCAAGAATCATCCCAAATTAAATGAAGAAATCCCCCGTCTTTTTAATCCTATTATTTGTATTAAATTCATATTCTCAAAAAGAAGCCAATATTTGGTATTTTGGAGAAAATGCTGGTTTAGATTTTAACACCAATCCACCTACAGCAATAACTGATGGGGAAATTAATACATTTGAAGGCTGTTCCTCATTTTCTGACGCTAATGGTGACTTATTATTTTATTCCGATGGAATTACTGTCTGGGATAAAAACCACGATATACTAAAATATACCGATGGTTCTCTAGCTAACGATTTAAAAGGAAATCCATCAAGTACACAATCAGGTATGATCATTCCAAAACCAGGATCAAGTTCAATTTATTACTTATTTACAGTAGATAACGGTCCAGAATATAACTTTGGCTTTATCGTAGAAGATGGAAAAGGCTTGAATGCTTATACCCTAGACTTTTCCGATGGTATTGGAAAAATAACAGCAGGTCCCATAGCTTTATCTGACGGAAAATTTAATGATTGGACAGAAAAAGTTGCTGCAGTAAAAGGTGCAGCTTGCAATACCTATTGGGTAGTATCAGTTGTTGATAATCAATTTTATTCTTTTTTAGTTGATGATAGTGGTATCAATACAACTGCCGTAATATCTACAGTTGACAATGATTCTGAACGAAGGGGGTATTTAAAACTTTCTCCTGATGGTACTAAGTTGGCAATAGCAAATCAAAGGTTTGATTTTAGAAATAATGCAACTGTATATAATTTTGATAATGTAACTGGTACAGTAAGTGCTAATGGAACCAAGGTAATTACTGACACTTCTAATGGCCAAGCCTATGGAGTAGAATTTTCTACTGACTCAAAAAAATTATATATTTCTACAGTCTCTGACTACAGAAATTCTCTTGATAATTCTCCTGTAAATTACCAACTTTTTCAATTTGATTTAACAGCAGCAGATATTCCTGGATCTAAAGCTTTAATTCATGAACAAATAGGAGGTAGTGTTGACTATCCTGAAGGAGGCTTCAGAGGGGCATTACAGTTAGGACCCGATGGTAGAATTTATGCTACCATCCCTTTTTCTTACAATAATGGATTTGCTCCTTTTCTAGATGTCATAGAAAACCCTACAGCACCTGCAAAAGATGTAATTTTTACGAAAAATGCTGTTGATTTAAAGGGTAAATTTGCAACCCAAGGACTGCCCCCATTTATTGCTTCTTTATTATTACCAGTAACAATTTCAGACGATATAACAGAGCTTCCAATAAATAATGAAAATTTAAAAACTTGTGTTGGAGAAAGTAGAACAATCACTCCTGATGCCATAACAGATTTCACAAGCGATACTTATATTTGGACTTTTGATAATGGAACAGCTATTACAGAAATTTCGAATAGCGCAACTGAAACCAATTTATATTTAAAAAATATTCAACCAAATAATAAAGGAAAATACCTGCTAAAAGTAACTGGAATGGATGCTTGTGGGGACCCAATTGAATACAATGCTTCTTTTACTTTGTCAGTTTACAAGGCCGCAAGTGCAAAACCTTTGCCAGAACCAATTAATTTTTGTGATTCAAATGCTAGTGCACCAAATAATTTTGACTTATCAAAATTATCACAAAAGAGCATAGAAATATTAGATGGTTTAGATACCACTATCTTTGATGTTTTATATTTTGATACTTTCACAAAAGCTACTGAAAACATCACCGGGTCAAATTTACCAAACTCATATGAGGTAAACGAGCCAAGCTCTCAAACTATTTATGCTCGAGTTCACAATAAAAAAGCACCAGACGCTTGTTTTGACATTACAAATTTCACCCTAACAGTAACAGGTTTACCAGTTGCAACGAATCCTGGTCCTTATCGAGAATGTGATACAAATACCAATGGAACAGATCTTGGCTATAACAATACATTTTTACTAGAAACCAAAGATAATGACATTTTAGGTAGTTCATCGGGCCTTAATCTAACACTATATAACATATCTTATCATACTACTCTTACTGGAGCACAACAAGATAATAAAACAGATGTGATCCCTAAAAATGTTCCTTACAGAAATTCAATAAAAAATTCTCAACCTATTTATGTTCGATTAGAAAACAAAGCTGATACCAATTGTTTTGATGCCTCAATGTCTTTTAATCTTGTTGTAACCCCTTTGCCAATTTCCAATGAAAATCCAACAAAATTAAAACAATGTGATACTGATTCAGAT
>TARA_B110001450_G_scaffold247782_1_pt1 | contig 14172 bp, 15 predicted proteins | sample TARA_B110001450 | Tara Oceans TARA_B110001450 (sample SAMEA4396538) | marine metagenome | biome: Polar Biome; feature: [SRF] surface water layer (ENVO:00010504); material: water (ENVO:00002006), including particulate matter (ENVO:01000060) such as... | depth 5 m | reverse complement strand
TAATACGTATTAAATTAAATTTAAATTTATTAATTTTTTAAGACTTTGCTGGTTTTATGATTTAAGAAAATGACATACTCCCCCCGACGATTGTCTGAACTTTTGTTCCGCATGCAGTAACAGAAACGATTGCATTTTGTGAAATAGTTGCATCATTTAAAGAATTTCCCGCATTAGAGCTTCCATTTTTGTTGAAAATATCCTTGTTTAGCTTAATAATTAATTTTTTGTTATTGGTTTTAGAAAAAGGCACACCAGCGGTATCAAATGCAGATTCTCCCAATGAAATCAAATATAAAGACTTGGAATTTATAGCTTGCAATCCAAAACCCTCAGCATTTGTTATTAATGTAGACGAACCGCTCATAAAACCAGTTCTGTCGCTTCCAATAACCAATTCTATTGAATCTATGGAATTTGGCATATATCCAAAAACATCATAATGCGCTGCGCCTCCGCCGAATAGAGATTTAGGATTAATTTCAGAAAATGGAGTACTCACGCCATCCACTGTGAGAACACTACTTTGATTTGATGGATCATAGCTATTTGTTCTTCTGGATATAGTCTTATTATCAACATGGGGTAATCTCAATCCTATTATAAGATGACTTACATTATGAGTGATATTTTCCAAGTCTATTTCAAAATCTACAGTATCCCCTGTTAAATTTGTAACACTTGTATTCTTTTCAATTGTCTTTGTGACGTTAGATGACGTTTTAAGTACTCGATTAATTATATTTTTCTGAATGTAATTTTTTTCGATAGAAGTGATAACATGGGTTCTTGTTTTAATTGTACTCTTAAAATAATTTTCATCTAAAAATTTAGTAGTAACCTGACTACCCGCCGTTCCTGCCGTGCCGCTTATAACCTGTACAGACGATCCGGCAACGGTAGGATATAAGTTATTATAATGTACTTTTACTGTTATACTATTTGTTAATGCACCAGACTGTAAAAATGCAGTGTCCATTTTATTGCTCCTTCCCGCAAACGGTATTGAACACGACGCCTGCATTTTAACAACATCCCCGCTTGCACAAGTATAATGTGAAATGGGAAGTTCAGTTGATATATTATTATTTTCTTGTAATGGACCGTGTAAATGACAGGGGGTTACTATCTCTGTTAAATTTCTAACATAAATGTCATCAGCTGTTAAGGTTTGGATTGTTAAATGTCCAACCTGTATTTCAATTTTATTTATTAACGATAGAATTATATCCTTGGAGACATAAGCTTGATAAACCGATGAGCCGCTGAATTTAAATTCTACATTTAATGTCATATCCGATATAGAATCGGTGTCCGAATTTATATAAAAAGTGTCTATTGACCCACTCGTTGGAAATTTATTTAGACTTCCGGGTATTATAGTTTCGCCAGTCCCGGATATATACAATTTTTTACATCTAGATAAGAAAGATGAACTAACTTCTTCTGTACCAGAGTAGTCATTAGTTCTACATAGAGACTGAGAACCCGTAGAATCAAAAGTTTTTACGGCAACGTTACTAATGCCCATTTATTTATTAATATAAAGATTATATTTTAATTTATGAAAATATTGCGATAAATTCGTTTGCAAACTTAAAATAATAAATAATTTTAACTATAAATACAATGGCGGAATTTGAGTGTTCGGTAAAAGATTTAATGAACGGTAATACTAATGAAAAAAATATTAAGACAGCTCCTATAGAAGAAGTTAAAAGTAACGCGGAGTTTTTATATAAATCCGACGCTTCCGGTCCTGAGCTCAAAGGTGAAAATTTGTCACTATACGAAAAGGCGTACACCGACAAAAATATCAAAATTATTTTATTTATTTTATTACTTTATCTTATTTTAAGTTCGCAAATATTTTATAATATTCTAGGTAATAATTTTTCTAGTCTATTTGATAGCGTAACTGATAGTCCTACTTTAACCGGGAAAGTTGTATTAGGTGGCATTTTAGGCTTGTCTACTGTTTTATTTGGCACTCTTTTTTGATTTTTTTGTCTTGTAGGGACCAGAAATTTCTTTTTTATTAGAAAGCTCTTCACTTAATGTTTGCATCATCAAAGACAGTCTATCTTTTGTCTTATCAACTGGATCATTACTTTTTTTAACCCCCCATTTAAGAGCACTCTTTAAATCCGGAGTCACTTTAATACATTTACTTTCAAATTTTTTACAGTTTATAACAGTTCCGTTTTCGTTTGCTTCGCCATCATTCTCGGACATACATTTTTGGCAAATACCAACAGGGGAAAGTTTAAAATAAATATGGTTGTTTGTATGAAATCCGCATTTATTTTGACAGAATTTAGACTTTGTGTTTATTAGATACAAAATATCTGACGTTTTAGATTTTAAAACTGCCCTAATGTCTTCTACTCGATAACCAGTTACATGATTTTTAAAAAATTTTTCAATTTGAATTCTTTCGGGACTTTCCCTACTCATAACTATAAAACCGTCGTTCTTATCAAGATCCACGTCCTCAGAGGTTTCTTCGTATTCTGGAAGATCATAATATATTGTATTGTTTTCTGCATCACTTCTAATGCTAGTATCCTTGATAACACTTAATAGTTTTGTTTTGTAAAAATCTGTAAATTTTTCCGAGACTTTATTTCCGACATAACAGGTCATAAATTTATATACTCTATTTTCATAACGAGGTATACCATCCGAATGTGTACATTTATCCGATCCTATTAAACGAAGTCCATTTTTTTCATAAACACATTTATCTAAAATTTTGTCCCACGAATCGTAAAACTCATCTGGTTTACCAAACATGGTCGTTACAGCAATCAAAATTGTATCTCTAATCCTAATCGCTACACTTTTGTCTACTAATACATTCGGCCAATTAAAATGATAGCCCTGTTTTAAATACATATTACCTTCTTTCATAATTTCTTTATCACTGTCCGCTTTAGTAATAATACATCTCAAATTACTATCTTTGTAAATATTTGACATTACATTTTGAATACATTTTGTATATTCTGAAATGTTTATTATTTCTTTAGATAAAACGTCAAAATCTATAAAAAACCTAAATGTATTTGTTTTTTTTTCAACTATACAATTTTTGTGATTGAAATACTTTGCATACAATTCTTGAAATAATACATAATCATCTGTAAGGTCTAATTTCCCTCCATCTAACATATAATGAGTAACATTTCTTATATTAGAATCTTTTACTATTTTATTTGTGGAAAAAAACCAAGATCTTAAAGGACTATTATCTTCCATTAATATTATATTATTAGTATTTTTTATATTAATTTTAATGTCTAAACTTAATTGTAACATCGCAATTATTTGTGTATATACCCTTGACTGCACTTGGAGATAATACAGATCTTTTTCCTTTTTTCTTGGAAGAGATGGTAACCATCATATCATTATCAATTAATTTAACATTTGAAAGTGAATACTCTATAACTTTATTTTCTATGAACCACCTAAAAAAATTTAACTGCCCTACAGTTGTTACTATTTCTTTTTTCCCGATCTCAGAATTATCTTTAAAAATTTTCCATTTTAATGTATTTATATCTACAATTATTCTTTTTTGCCTACAAAATGGATCGAAAAATTTTTTAGAATATGCTTTAAGCTGATTTTTATAGTCCAGGTATATATTAAAATATGCAGTTTCTCCAGATGAATTTAAAAGAGGGTATATTATATTGTATTTTTTTGAATAATTAGTAACAAGCCAATCTAAAAGTCTTAAGGAAAGTGGTGTTCTTTGATAAATTATATCTGCAAATAATTCAATTTTGTTTTTATAAAATGTTAGCAAAAAATCTATTAGTGTTATCTCTTTATTATTAAAAGACATTTGTACTAAACAAATAGATAGTACCTTTAAATATATTTAAAGAAGATATTAATACTATATTTATAGCACATAAAAATTAATATTAATGCCGCATGATATAATAGACGAGAGTTTTAAAAAACAGATTATATTTTTACTAAATAATAATTGGACCGGCAAAACCGAATTGTATTTCCCTATACAAAAATCAATATACATAGAGAGAAAGAATATCAAAAAGTTGTTTAATTACGATTACAATTACTATAAAAAAGATACATTAAATTCGAAAAAAGCCGTTCTATTTTTTTTTATAGATAGCGAAGGATGTAACAATTCCGTTATAATACTAAAAGATCTAACTATTATTAAATTTGAATTAGAAATAAGTGACGATTATTATTATGGAAGTATTTTTGAAATTTCTTATACAGATACTAAAATTATAGTCTATGATTCTTTTATGGTATCTGGAAATAAAATTAATACCAGTACATTCAGAGAAAGATTTTTAGAAGCAGAATTAATGATTTCTAATATTGCAAGATCTGAAATAGAAATAGAATTAGCGTATACAAGCACAAATATATTAAATATCTATAAAAATCTGAATGAATCTGAAGAGATATTTATGATTCCTGATAGCCTACCTATATTGACTGGTATTAATTTTTCTTACTTAAAATGGAAGTCACCTGAAAAAATTACATTCAGTCTTCAAGTATTTGAAGAAGAATCAGATTTAATTTTATATTCATCTAATTTTAAAAAATTGATTAGATTCTGTAAAATTAACCACTTAAATGATAATGGGAAATCTCAAATAGATATTATTAAATCCCTTGAAAATTATAAAGACAAATGCGTGATTGACATGAATGTAGATTTTAATACATCTAATGTATTTGCAGAAAACGTGGACATTGATAAAATTTATCCAACGAGTATTAGGATTATAGAAAAACTTTTAAATATTAAGAGAGAGGATATTAAAATTGAAGAACTATACTAAAATGTAATGTAATGTAATGTAATGTAATGTAAATGTAAATATAAAATAATAATAATATGTCATTTTATATTTATATTAATTTAATAGATTATTTGAGTTAGTTGAAAGATCTACTTGCGAGTGCAACGACCTTTGCGAAGACGCATACCCTTCTTGGTGCACTTGCGTGCCTTGCGGTAGCGGCGGCGGGCATCGCGCGCAGCCTTCGTCTGCTTAAGACGAGTTCCCTTCTTCACGCCACGACGACCGAAACGGGAACCACCGCGACCCTTGGAAAGACGCTTGGACTTAATATAGACACGGTAAGTCTTACCATTCTTAGTTCTCTTGTAATAAAGACCGCCATTGCAGCCCTTGTATACCTTGCGCTTGCGGCCCTTGACCATAACCTTGGCAGACTTAGAGATCTTACGGGCCTTACGACCCTTCACTCTACGACCCTTGCATTTTCTGCCTTTTCCAAAAAAAAGTTCGAGCATACCCATAATTTATATTTAATATATAGTTTAGAAAAAAATTTTTTTTTAAATTATAATTTTAATAAATTTTGAAATTATATTTTCTTTAAAATTTTTTGAATTTAAAAAATCTACGACGTCTTCTTTATTTGCCGAGATTTTACAAAATTTATCTGGAATTTCATAATTAAATTGAGTGAAAATTTCGCGACATGTCTTATAATCAAATTCGGTATAATTTTTGGAAAATGTTTTAAGTATTTCTTCTATACATTTATGTTTTTTAATAAGATTATAAGATGTAATCGGACCCACTTGTGGAATGGGTTCTGTGTAATCACAGCCCGATAATATACAAAAATCTATAAACATGGGCATATCCATTTCAAATTTTTTAAGCATTACCTCAGTGTCAATTTCTGTTATAAATTTAGAAATGCCCGTTTTTAAAATTTTTGAGCATCCAAATGTACTGGCGTCTGTGTCATCTGTAATAGTATAATCTACCAATTTATGAAACTGTAAAAATGCACAATATTTTTCTGCATCTTCGGGGGCTGTACAATATGGTATGCCAGACTTTTTTAGAAATTCTTTTGAATCTTCGATGTCCTTTTTTTTAATTATGATTAGCTGCGAAAGCAATTTTTCAATTTCTTCATTAATAATTCTAGCATCTTCATCATCTATCGGTATTTTCTCTCTTAGAAATTCTAATCTGACATACATTTTTTCTTTAGCAGATTGTCTTTTTATTAGAGTAATTTTTTTGGCAACGGGGGGGACTCCGTCAAATACGAATACAGGGAGAATATTATTCATTAAATAATACTTTATTCTATTTGCAAGCCCGATTAGATGAGAATTTTCTGCCCTAGAGGCATATTTGAACTTGTATAATAGTATACTACAGTCTATTGCAACTCGCTTTCCGCTGTAATGCGAAACATCTCTTTCAAAAATACACTCAGGCGCATATTTTTTGATAATGGTGTTTAATCCTCTAATACCCATTTGAACTTATAACATTATATTCTATCTTTTTAAATTAAAAAGTTTTTTGCAATTATTCTCTTATTAACAATTCAGTTATGAAGGGTTCGCTTGATTCTTGAATATCTTCGTCCTCATCTCTTATTAATATCTCATCTATAACGCATTCATCTGATTCTTCTTTTTCTCCTTTAATAGTTAAAATATTTTTAGGTTTTTTAAATTTTGGATGTTTTTTAATGTCATTATTTCTATAATATTCTACATCTGACCAGAAATTTTTTAAAATTGGAAGATTAATATTTAACCAATCGTGATCAATATAACATCTTACGATGTTCATAGTATGAGGAGGGATGTATTCTATAAAATCCGCTACATCAATATTGCATATAAACATATTAAGTTGAACTTGAGGATAATAATAATCAGGGATTATACCTGGTTTAATTTTCCTTTTGTATGGACACTTAACTTCTAGTAACACAGGTTTACTTTTTCTATCTTTTGATATTGAAATTCCATCAGGGGAGCCCGCCAGCCAATAAAAATCGTTTGTGCCATGAACATCTTCGTGGGCTAACAATCCAAATTCAAAATTATCTTGGTTTGTGAGTTTACAATATTTTTCGATTGCCTCATCTTCGTATTTTTGACCGTGAAGTGTCGCGATATTTCCTACAAAGGGCTTTGGATCGTGTCCGCACTTTTTAAACAAAACTTCGTGCGGTTTAGAATAAGGATTAAGACCAAGTACAGTACCTGCATCCGAACTTGTTAGTTTACCCTCTCTCTGTTTAAACCAAGCTTCTGATCTCTGTTCATGTTGAGGTATATTTTTTAACTTATTTAAAATATCCATTAAATTAATTTAAACTGATTTATATCTATATATAATTAAATAGTTAAAATATAAATCTTATTTTAATTTTTTAACTGTTACAGAAACGGCGTTTTTCTTTCTAAGTTTTTTAGGATCTTCATCATCTCGTTCTTTTGCTTTATCTTTATCGTATTTTTTAGAACAATAGTCCCATAATTCTTTACATCCTATTCTAAATTTACGGTTAGGTTTTGCCCTGTACCAATAAACACAATCTTGAATGTTGTTACTTTTAGATGTATTATCTAATACAAGACAGTCGTAACCCTCTGTACAACTATTCAATACATCCTGAAACACGCTAAAATGGGGGAAGATTCCAAAAAAATTCTTATAAAGTTTTTCCTGGTTTTGGATAATGTTTTCGCGTAATATGAATACATAATCTATATTTGCTCTAAGATCAGGTGGAAGATCCATACAATACTGCATAGTTAACATAAATGTAATTCTCCAGTGTCTTCCATTCATGAAAATCCCTCTAATGTTTGTATCTCTTACCATTCTTTTATCATACATGCAATCATCCAAAAGTAAAAATACGTCTTTGTCTTTTTTTGTGTCTTTTCCATTTATAGTTTTTTTTTGACGTGTTATAATCTGTTGAACTATTTCTGGTTTGTATTCAGAATGTATCAATAAATCGGGTATAAAACTTGAATAAAAAGCATTACCATCTTCTGTTGCAGAAATCGCAACTCCAGCATTTATGTGTCGCAGATGATATAATATATCTGCAACTAATGTACTTTTACCCGTCCCTCGTTTACCAATAAAAACACATGTCGCCGGACCAGAGCCTGTCATGCGCCTCTCTTCTATTTTTTTAGGATTAAACTTCGATAAACTAATTGACATATTATAATTATAAACGATTTTAATAATAAAATTACTCCCAGAAATTTTCTTTTAATAAATTATCATTTTCCAATGTTAAAAAAGAATAAATAACACTTATTACAAGGCCTATAAAACTTGATATACAAATTTTTGAGGTTGTACTCCATTCATCCGTCTTATCTACATAATTAAAACCTGCCATGAGAACCCCCGTTGATAAAATTATTATGATTATTATTGTCAAGTCTACAGTATAAAAATCTAAGAACGACATTTTTTTTAAAGTTAGTATATTGTAATTTATTATTTTGATAATATATAACTTAAAATTTAACTTAAAAATAAAATAAATAATTATAACTATAAGCACAAATTTATGGGTGTAACTATTAAAAATAAATCGGTTCTCCAAAATACATTAAATGTAGACTTTGGAGAAATAATAGTATTTATTAAGTTCGGAACTGATTGGTGTATACCATGTCAAGAACTCGATAAAATTGTTGTAAATGTTCCAAATAGTGTGGTATATAATGTAAATATTGATGATGATGAATTTGAAAATGTAATGGATGAATATAATTTCAAAACTATACCATATACAATTATCAAGTATAAAAAAGAAACGCGACATTTTTCCGGCGGCATCACAACAGAGCAGGTAAATAGACTGATCGACGATATTAAAAAATAAATTATTTTGTGCACAATATCAAAAATTACAAAAAATTATATGATTTAAAAAAATAAAATATGTTAAATCATACAATTTCCAGGATGTCCGAAAAATTTAAGAAATATACACAAATAGAACACATTTTGGCAAGACCTGGTATGTATGTTGGGGACATAAAATGTTCAAAGTCAGAAATGTGGAAAATTGAAAATGAAAAATTGATATATTCGGAATGTAACTACAATCCTGGACTTTATAAACTATTCGACGAAATTATCACTAATGCCGCAGATGAGGTACAGAGAAATAAAAATGTATCTTGTATAAAAGTTGAAATTTCTCAGGATCAGATAAGTGTAATGAATGATTCGGGTATTCCAATTGAAATTCATCCAGAGTACGATATTTACATTCCAGAACTTATTTTCGGAAATCTTCTAACATCCACTAATTTTGATGACAAAGAAAAAAGAACTACAGGAGGACTTAATGGTTTGGGTGCAAAATTAGTAAATATATTTTCTAAAGAATTTAAAGTAGAAACATGCAAGGATGGGAAAAAATACATTCAGTTATTTAAAAACAATCTATCCGAAATATGTAAACCAGAAATTTGCACCAACCAAACTGCGCGCTCACAAAAATGGACTAAAATCAGTTATAAACCAGATTATAAAAGATTTGGCGTATCTTGTATGTCAGATGATACCATTTCTATTCTCAACAAACGAGTATATGACATATGTGCAGTAACACCAAAAAATGTAAGTGTTTATCTAAATGGTAAAAAATTAAACATTAAAGACTTTTCAGAATATATATCGATGTATATCGGAGATAAAAAATCTTTTCCAAGAGTAGTACAAGAACAAGAAAGATGGAGTGTTGCTTTTGCTCCTAATGATAAATTTCATTGTGTATCTTTTGTGAATGGAATAAACACCACCGACGGAGGAACACACGTTGAACATGTAGTAAATCCAGTAGTTAAAAGATTAACTGAAATAATTCAAGAAAAACACAAGAATGTAACAATAAAACCAAATTACATCAAAGAAAATTTATCGGTTTTTATCACTTGTAAAATTGAAAACCCCGTTTTCTCTTCTCAAACAAAGGAAAAGCACATTACAAAAATTTCGGATTTTGGTAGCAAATTTATTTTTTCAGAAGAGACTATAAAAGCCATACTTAAACTTGGTATTCTCGATAATATACTTGCCCTTGCCGAAGCAAAAGAGAAAAAAAATATTTCGAAAAGCGATGGGAAAAAAACAAATCGTGTTATTATTCCCAAACTAGACGATGCAAATAAAGCAGGAACCAAGGAATCAAAGTTGTGTACTATTATATTCACGGAAGGAGATTCTGCTAAAACTACTGCTGTATCTGGGTTTTCTGTTGTAGGCAGAGACTATTATGGAGCTTTTCCTCTAAAGGGTAAAATATTAAATACAAGAACAGCGAGTAATTCTCAACTTTCATCCAATGCAGAAATAAATAATATTAAACAAATTTTGGGACTTCAAACTGGTAAAAAATACAAATCTGTATCTGATCTAAGATATGGAAGGATCTTGATTATGACTGATGCAGACACCGATGGTTTTCATATCAAAAGTCTTTTGGTAAATTTTATAAGCCATGGATGGCCTGAACTACTAAAAGAAGATTTTATAAGTTCACTTGTTACTCCTATTATTAAACTTACAAAGAAATCTCAAATGATTCCGTTTTACAACTTGAGCGATTATAAGAAATGGAAAGAAAATAATGACTTATCTAAATATAAGATTAAATATTACAAGGGACTTGGTACAAGTACTCAATCCGAGGCAAAAGAATATTTTAAAAATATGAAAACTCTAGACTACAAAGTTAAAACTATTGAAGATTCAGATTCATTAACTTTGGCATTTACAAAAACAGAAGCTGATAAAAGAAAAAAATGGATCCTTAATAGCATTAAAAACCCGGAAACGCTGGATTACAATAAATCTTCAGTTTCTATAAAAGATCTTATTAATAAAGAACTGGTACTATTTTCAATAAGTGATAATATTCGTTCTATTCCAAATCTTGTAGACGGACTTAAGCCATCCCAAAGAAAAATTATTTATTCTTGTATCAAAAGAAATCTTTTTTCAGAAATAAAAGTCTCGCAATTATCGGGATATGTATCCGAGAAGACTAATTATCATCACGGCGAAACAAGTTTAATGGACACTATTATATCTCTAGCACAGAATTTCACGGGATCTAATAATATGAATTTGCTCGAACCAGTTGGACAGTTTGGTACTAGACTTCTCGGGGGAAAAGATGCATCGAGTCCTAGGTATATTTTTACACATCTTTCAAATGATTTTAAAATTCTTTTCAATCCTGAAGATTATGATATAGTAGATTATCTTGAAGAAGACGGCGATTCTATTGAACCAACATTTTATGTACCAACACTACCCCTAATCCTAATAAATGGAGCATGCGGAATAGGTACAGGATTTTCTACAGACATTCCGTGTTTTAATCCAGAAGATATAAAATCTAGACTTATGAATTTGGTAAAAGATGAAGATTCGGATATTCCAGAAATGACGCCATGGTATAAAGGGTTTACCGGAAATATTGATAAAACAGATACAAACAAGTGGACAACAAAGGGTGTCTACACTATAAAAGGAAATGTTATAACAGTAAGCGAACTTCCGATAGGTACTTGGACAGAAGATTACAAGACTTTCTTAGATAAACTGGAAACGGATGGAGTTATTTACAATTACTTAAATGAATCAAGTGAAAATGCAGTTAAATTTATAATAAAATGCCCGCTTGAAATAATTATTGAATGGACTCAAAATAGAGAGGTTCTTAAAAAGTTAAAATTGATCTCGCATCTTTCAGCAAATAATATGTATGTATTCAATGAAAAAAATGAAATAGTCAAAATGGAATCTGCAGAAGAAATAATCTTTCATTTTTGGAAAATTAGAAACGATTATTACACCAAAAGACAGTTTAATATATGCAAAAAACTTAAATACGATCTTGATATAGTTTCAAATAAAATAAGATTCGTAAACGATATTATAGAAGATAATATAATTGTTTTTAAAAAATCAATAGGGTTTATCCACTCTGAATTAGATAAGAATGGGTACAATCGGGCAGATTCTTCATTCAATTATCTCACTGATATGAAAATTCATTCATTTACAATCGAAACAATTAATGATTTAACTAATAAAAAAAATAAATTAGATGAAGATTACAATAGGTATAACAGCTACAAATTAAGCGATTTTTGGAAAAAAGATTTAAAATAAAATAAATAAAATTAAAATAAATAAAATTAAAATAAAATAAAATTAAAAATAAAATATTTTTATTAATTAATACATATAATAGATGAATCGCCTTTCTTTTGCGTTAATTGTTGGAATAGTTTCATGGATGATTTTTGGAAGTATGAACGAATTGACTTCCGCCCATGAGCCACTTGGATGCTGCGATGCGGCATCGCCAAACTGTGGATCATCCGGATTTTCTAAAGCCGTCTGGTGGGCAAATCTTTTACTAGGAGTAATGTCTACATTATTGGTTTTATATGAAATTGCTAAGTTTACCCCACAGGGCAAGCGGGCATTTGGAATGGCCTTTGGTGGGTCGTTTGAACTACCTTAAACTATTCCATTAAAACGGGCGCATGATCGCTTGCTAATGGTACGTTTTTATTATTTTCTCCTATATATTTCAAACACTTACTGGAACAATGATTAATATTCTTAGTAAAGAAATAATCAAGTCTCCACCCTTTGTTTCTATTTCTTGTTCTAGACATTCCGTTTTCTTTTATTTGTCTAGGATCCCACCATGTATAAACCGTGTCACATTTCATTGTATCAATATAAGAATTTTTAATTAGATTATCCAAAAAGTCCAATTCGTGGGGATATATCCCCGGCCCGGGTTTTGTTTTTGTTTGATCAAAATGTGTCAATTTTGCTGCATTGAGATCTCCGCAGAATATAACTTTCCCTTCACATTCGGTTAAATATTTCAAAACACTTTCATTAAATTTAATTTTATTTTCGTAGTTTGTGCCAGAATTTGGCGCGTAAACATTCACGAGAGTAAAATCAGGTGTTTTCATGATTATTATTCGTCCCTCGTCGTCTTTGTAACCAGGTATTTGAATATCAAATTCGACATCCTTGATATTTTGTTTATAAAATATGCATGTTCCAGAATACCTGTTAGCACCTCTTGCATCTGTAAGATTTGATTCGTTAAAAAAGGAATCGTAACCCTCTATTACTATTTTTTTTGCATTTTCAACGGAACATCTTGTCTCTTGTATACAAATAATATCTGGGTCTAAATCTAATATATTTTTAATAGCAGAGTTTTCTTCTGGGATTAAAGTGTAATCTTTTTTGAGTTTACTAGAGATGCAATCATTAAAAATTCTTGAGCGAATACCATTTACGTTCCACGTTATAACTTTCATTATTAAAATAGTATTAAATTATTTTTTTTAATTAGGGTATTTTTCTGTAATCAATTCGTTACTATTAATAAATTTGTTTTTCTCTTCAATATCATTGGTAAATAAAATTGGACGTTGGTCTTTTGTGGACCAGAGTTTTGTGAGTAAATTGTACATATCTCTCCATTTTTTATGCCCCTTCGTTAATATACAAATACAATGACAATTTGTTTTTAATATATCATTGATATCTAATATAGTTTTTAATAAACTCATATATGCAAATAGGGGGAGTTCACTGTCGACTGCATCGCCTAAATTTATAAACATCTTATAAATTTCTTTATTTTTATTGAACATAATCCATGTATTTTTAAAATAATTTAAAAATTCCTTAAAACCCTCTTCATCATATTTAGTATCTATTAAATCAACTTCAAGAGTATTGTTATCAATATACATTGTAAGAGTTGGTCTATTTAATATAATAGTTTTATTATTTGACATTTATTGTATTGTATTGTAATGTAATATAATAAAAAATATTTAATATTGATGCGCAAAATTACGTTTTTTAATGTTTATTAAGATATTTATAAGTAATTATACATATAGATTGTTTGTATTACATTTATGATCTCACTAGAAAGTATTTGGAATGACCTTGAAATATTATCAAAAGAAAATAAATTAAAAGAAAATTATGAAATTAAATGTAGCTGTGATCATAAAAACATACAAGTAGATCATAAACAGGGTAATGAAATATGTTGGGACTGCGGAGATATAGTTGTTACCAGGCTTTTTGATACTTGCGAGTGGAACAGTTATAAACAAGAAGATGGGTCTATATCAAGTGGAAATCAACGAGGGGATGCATTTACATCTGATAACCCTTATGACAAGGGGGGTTCAATACCGGGTATAAACAAAAATTCTTTCATGATGAGGATGCATTATCAGCAGACATTTAGTCATAAACAAAA
>TARA_B110001450_G_scaffold152131_1_pt1 | contig 14239 bp, 11 predicted proteins | sample TARA_B110001450 | Tara Oceans TARA_B110001450 (sample SAMEA4396538) | marine metagenome | biome: Polar Biome; feature: [SRF] surface water layer (ENVO:00010504); material: water (ENVO:00002006), including particulate matter (ENVO:01000060) such as... | depth 5 m | reverse complement strand
TAAAAAAAAATGGGATTTAGAACTGTTAGAGAAGAAAAATCATACAAAATACATAAATATGTTATATTTAGGCCAATCTTTTAGTAATGAAAAAATAATAAAAAAAGCATTAAAAATGAAATTAAGTAGTTATAGACAACAAGATACAAAGAAGAATCGATTTATAAAGGAAAAGTTTATTGGATTTGAAGATTTAATAGAGAAGTTAGTTGTTACTAAATTATATTGTTATTATTGTAAACAAAAATGTCTTTTAATTTACGAACATAAAAGAGAAATGTTGCAATGGACCCTTGATAGAAAAAATAATGATATAGGTCATTATAATGACAATGTTGTTATTTCTTGTTTAAAATGCAACTTACAAAAAAGAAGGAGAAACGAAGAACATTTTAAATTTGCAAAACAAATGAATATAATTAAAAAATACTAAATTTATAAATTTAGACACCAAAGATTTGTCTATGTATTAAATTTTTTGGATTTTTATAAAAATTTATTTTATCTCTATAATATTTTTTACATTTATTTTGGAAATTTAAAAATGAATAATTAATATTACAAAAAGTTCTTTCTTGATATTCGTATAATTTAAAAATATTTATTTTATAATCTTGTATAACAAAAGGTATTTTTATTAATTCTTCTAATGTAATTTCTTCAAAATCATCAAGAGAATAAATAACAAAATTTTTTTTTTTTAAATAATTTAATAGTTTTACTTCTGAAAAATCATATCCGTAATCTTCGTTCCATTTAACAGAAATACCAATTTTCATAATATGTTTAAAAAATTAAAAATTAAAATAATATCAATTTAATAGTAATGAGTTTCATACATTTATTCTGGAAAATAAATGATAAAAAAATTAAAAAAAGTAAAAGAGAGAAGAAGAATGACATGTTGGAAAGAGAAATAGAGAGAAATTTAGATAAAAATAACCTTTACAATAAATTAACAGAAAAAACAAAATTTACAGAAGAAAGTAATCAAAGTAATATGAATTTAATAAATTTTCGAGATAGTATTGAAGTTAATATAGAAAGTAGGAATAATAATAGAGACATTTTAGAAAAAAGACTTAATAATCGTGATAAAATGGCGAATGGTTGGGTAAATCCCTTTTTACCCACAAATCAATATTTAGAAGACATAACAAACGAGGATAAATTTTTAAGGCCAAAAAATACAAATAAAATAAACAAAGACAATACTCAATGTGAAGAATAATTTAAAGTTTACTTTAATCTATATAAGTATTTAAATAATGTTTGATAAAGATAATATAAATGGCTTCTTATACTACACAAAATAGTCTTTTATTAGAAAAATTAACATTTTTTTATAATAAAAATAATAATATTGATAAGATTTTACCAATTATAAATGGAGAAAGTAAAATATCTTTAAGGTTGATTGATTGGTTTGTGACAAATTATAGTAAAAAATATTTTACTTTAATCAAAAATGGTAATAAAAGATTTAAAGTTTATATTGATTATAAATTAAAATTAAAGGCCTATTCTAAAAAAAGGTTTGACCCTTTTTGTAGATGGGATCGGATAACCATTCCTTATAAAAAAAATTCTTTGATGGAAACAACCATAGGACAGTTGAATTTTTTTAAATGGATTATAAATAACAATATAATAGAATATATTGAAAAACATTTTGATGAAATTAATAACGACCAATTCAAAAGAAATAGCACTTCAAAAAATAAATTAAAATCTACCAATAAGACAAGAAAAAAAAGAGAGGAGTTATCAATATTTGCTTCTAAAAGTATAAAAAAAGAGAAAGTAAAAATTGTTGTTGAATTTAAATAGAATTAAAATAGAATTAAAAAATCATATAATTTAAATAATTATATGATTTATATGTATATTAATGCAATTATTATTATTGGGTTTATTAGTATTACTAATATTAATAGGACAAATATATAAAATTATCAATGATAAAAATAAATTATCTCGAGAGGCATTTGACATGGTTAATAAAAACAGAAATCAAATTGGATATTGGGAAAAATCTATTAGATATTATAAATCTTTAGGTGATAATGGATTACAAGATACTATAGACGAAATAGAAAAAAATGAAAAAAGCGACGACTTCGTTGCATTAGATTCAAATAATGTTTTGATTGAGACTTTTGAAAGTACTAGAAAAAATACAGAAAATGCTATTGAGACATGCAGAAGTTTAACTAAATGCGGACAATTGGATGATTTTCCAAATTGTGGTTATTGCGGTTCTACTAATAAGTTTGATTATGATGGTGGTTCGGGAATAGCCCCCGATGTATGTTTGGATAGTAAAGAAACATCTGTTTATAGTGATAATTATAATTTTAATATAGAAAATTCTGCACATGAACCCAATTTAGCGAGAGGTAATCAATGGGCAAAAACAAAGTATGATTGTTTAAAAATACAAAGACAAAATTTATGTGATACAGTAAAAACATGCAAACAGATGGCTAAAGGTACAGAAATTGGGAAAATATGTGCGTGGTGTCCAAGTGATTCCAAAGCAAAAGTAAAAACCACAACAGGACCAAAAGCATTATTAATGTATGACGGGACTGGTGATAAAGAAGCGAATAGTAAAATAACAAGTGATAAATGTCCTGACATGGGAAGAGCGGACCCAAATGAACCTCTAGGCGAACCTCTTTTTTCAGAATTAACACAAGCTGGGTCATGTTCAGTTTGCGATACACCAATTGATGGTGTAGCTAGAGGTGCAACAGGAATACATTCGACGGAATGCTTAAAATCGTTATGGGAAGCACCGTATGTTGATATAAGTGGAATATATAATGTTACATGTAATACCGAGTATGATAATAAAAACACAGCAAACATGTCAAAATATACTAATGAAACTTTACAAGATGGGAAAAAACCATACTATTGGATTGCTGCTGAAATGAGAAATAAAATAAAACGACCCATTGCAAAATTTATGAAAGAACATGATGAATTAAATACAATTGGTGGGCAACATTGGAAAATTGTTGGGGAAGGTGGAAAATATAGAAGAGAGTATGATATAGATAATACAAAAAATGATGAGACACATGTAGCGTCGGTGAAACCTCCAGAACGACAAATAGATGAACTGTGGAAAAAATGTTTTGGTGAAAATTCAAGAGGTAATGTAGAAAATAGTTTTGGGAAAAAATCTACGTAAATTAATTAATTTAGTAAATTATTTTCATAATTTATATATATATATATATGCAAATTATGTTATCATTTATATTATCATTTATATTATCAATAATTATATTAATATTTTTTATATATCATTTTAAAATTAATAAAGAAGGAATGCAAATAAAAGTAACGGGTGATATGCAGCCTGACCTAAAATCTGAAATATATGATTTCAACTTAAGACAAGCACAGGGAATATGGAAAGACGTGGGTTGTACTGATGGTTCTTATAAACCAACAAAAGAAAATATAAATTTATGGAAACATGAAGAATGGCGAGAAGAATTAAAAGCATATAAAACAGAAGCGGATTTAAATGAAAAAGAGCATAACTATTATGATTTTCAAGGGAAAAAAGAGGATGATGTCACAAAGTTAAAATATGAAAATAGAGATGCCGTTGGCATTGGTATGGCTAATGAAAGATGTTATGATGTTAGTTTCAATACAAACTATACATTTCCAAAACTGGGGGATAGAATTAAAATTAAAGAAAATACAAAAGATACGAACACAAATTATTATTCAGGAATTGTTTTAGAAGGCGACGTAAAAAATCCAACACCTTTAGAAGTTTTGTGGGATGCGAAAGGGAAAGAAAACACAATGGAAAAAGATATAAAAAGAACAGAAACAAAAACTTTTTCTGTTCAAACAGACGATAAAAAAATAGAGAAAGATAGTGAAGAATTTGGGTGGCCTTATCAAAAATGGGATAGACATCCCGATACAAATAGAGAAATGGATAAATCGGTTTCTAAAAAAGATTGGATTAAAATGAACGATATGGGTAAGGTTGATTCTAAAATAGTATATAAGACAACGGAATGTGACCCAGGCAGTAATTGTGATAATTTAAATTGTTCATATCGTTCCAAAGAAATGTTAAATAGATACCCAATAACTTATTATTGCGAGGGTGACAAAAGAAATGAGCGACCATTGGGAACAGGATATATGTGTAAATCTGGGGCAAAAAAAGGAATGATAACACAATATTACGATGAAGTTAAAATGTGCTTTAAGGATGAAAAGGGTAATAGTTTTGGTAGAAAATTTGCATTGGAAGAATGCGGTGGGGTTGGAAACATAGAAGATTATAATGGTATAAAAAATTTATTTGGCGGTGAATGTTATGCTTTAATAAGTGATAAAAACAACGGAGAAGGTAATAGAGCTATTATAAAAGATAAAAAAAAATATACTTCAGCTGATTTAAAAAAATTAGGATTAAAAGATGGTAAAATAAGAGGTTATGAATTATTTGGTAACGAACATTGTCATGCAAATTTGGATTCCGGACCAAGGAAAAAAGAACCTGGTGTTATTAAAGTTGAGGCGGGTTCGGGTTCTATAAAATTATTTAAAGAAGAAAAGGGGTGTAAATTGGTTATAAATAAAGAGGAAGGAAAAGCAATTTATGATAAAGAATCAACGGCAGTTGGGTTGAAAAAAGGTGGAACAAAATTTAACGCGGCACAATTGGTATCAAAAGGTCTTGGTTCTATAAAAAATTACAAATTATATAGCTCCGGGGGGTTTGACAACAAAGAAGACCTTTGTCGAGTTGCTTTTTATAATTGGCCAGTAGCACAATCAAATAAATATGTAAAACCTCAAATTTTAAGCAGCAAAGATGACAAAGAAACTAAAGTAACCGGGGCTTTGTCCGCACATATATTTAAAAGAATAATACCTATTTTATCACCAGGGAAATATACAATTAGAAGCAGAAGAACGGGTGAAAAGTGTTATACATATTATGAAAAAGATTTTTGGGGGGATAAAACAGGGAAGGTTTTTTGGCAGTGTGATAATTATAAGGGTAATGGTCCCAAAAAAGATGATGTTTTTAATCTTGAGCTTATAGATGAAAGGGACCCATCAGAAGGGTATTATATTAAGCAGGGAAAACATTGTAAACATGAGCGAATAGGAGCAGGTTATAATATAAAGTGTGATAGTGGTGGTTCTTCTAGCTCTTCTAAAAGTAAATTTAAAATAACAAAAGGTTCGAGGAATGGTTATCATAAAATAAAAAATGTAGGAACTGGGAAATTTTGCACCAATAGGCGAGATATTTTGATGCCCGGTGGTGGTATAATAGCATGCAATGGGGCCGGTTCCAACACGTGGCAAGAATATGAATTTGTCAAAGCTTAAATTTTAATTAATTAAAATTAATTAAAATTTTAAAAAAAAAATTATTTGTATAATATAGTAATGAAATTAACTTTGATAGGCTTATTTATAATAATAATAATTATGCTATTAGTTCAGTTATCTTTTAGAGATAATTTTTCCACATTAGAACAAAAAGAATTTAGAGAAGACCAGATAAAATATAATTTAAAACATTTAACATCAATCGAATCAGACGGAAAAGAAATAGAATGTGGGGAATTAAACAGTGATAAAACAAAAATAGATAGAAAATCTATTTGTGAAGGATATGAACCTATGAGTTTTGTACCTATGGATAAAAATGATTACGCAATAGCAGCAGAAAAGTGCAGTATTGTAAATGGAATAACTGATTGGCGAGTTAGAGCAAATCGTATTCCCGAAACGACACTCGACGGCAAGGGTTGTGGTTTTTGTTTTGATACAAAAAACATCGCCCGTGGTGTTTTTTATGGTGATGAAAATGGTCCATTCAAGGACGTTGGTCCAAAGGTTTGTAATAATTGGATAAAACCTGGTAGCGTTGGAACAGGTGGTTCACATCATACAAAAAATATTTTTGGTTCTTATCCGTTTGAAGATGAGCTTTATAACAATCCTATCGATGAAACTTTACAATTTGGACAGGGTGTTGTGAAAGATACTGTTAAAATGTATGAGCAAGAAATATGCAAAAAAATGAAAAACTGCGGAGACCAAAGTAGCATGGGTGTAGACGGAACACCTTTATGTGGTTGGTGTGCCACTGGTAGAAAAGGAGATGGGACAGGAGAGGGAATGGTTAGGAAAGGTGGAACCAGCAATGACCAAAATGAAACAAAGTATAATGATGATTTTTGTCATTGGCCAAGAGAAATTAATGAAAATGGACAAAAAACGGTTTTGTACAAGAAAGAAACGAAAGAATTAAAAACATGGAGAGACTCGGGAGGAAAATCATTTGAAATAAATATAGGTGATTTGAGCGGAACATCTATCGTATTAGATAATCCGGGTAGATTAATGAATGGATTAAAACATTGCGCTGCATCTGCACAATTATTTCCTTGTTTCCCCAATTTTACTGGAACTATTGTAAATGAAAATGGAGAAATAAAACATTCCAAGAAATGTTATGATGATATTTGGCGCGATTATGCTATATATAACGACGGGGATAAAGATATATCATGCAATGGTGATATAAAAGAAAGAATTGACAATAATTTACCTTCATCTAGAACATTTACATTATGGGATAAAACATTCATACCTAGTGTTGAAACGGCTGTTCAAAAAATACCAGAACGTATGGTACAAAGCAAGCAATACGACGCAAATTATAAACCAGCAAAAGAGGTCGAACCGGTAAAAGATAGTGCAAAATGGTATCTACAATGGATGTTTTCAGCTTTAAAAAATAGTAAAGTATGTAGAAATGAAGTACCAAACCCATGTAATAATAAATATATAGGTGAAGAATATAATTTTTTTAGACCAAAAACATGCATAGACGATATAATATATAAAACTATTCCAGAAGAGTATCGAGACCTTTATGACGAATTTTTTAAAACAGACGAGAGATACAAGCCCGGATATAATTTAACATATATATATTATTGGCCTGTTTATAACGACCCAGAATGGAAAAAAGGTATTCATTTTGATTGGTCAACTGATGAATATAAAAGAAAATTGCTTGAAAAATGGGAGGAGGTTGAAAAAAAACAGGCTTGTAAAACGAAAGGAAATGTTAATGAAATGTATGATAAAATGTTGGTCGCTGTTAAATATTTATTGGGAACAGAGAAACCAGATATGGATATTATTGAAGGATTGGAAGCTAAATTATGGCAAGATGATGATGGTGGGATGAGCAAGCCCTGGGTTAAAATGTGTTGGGAAGATTTTAGACTAGAATTAAAAACCGTATGGGGTAATGACGACCCTTCATTTATAAACAAAAAGGGACAAGTTAATATTACTGATTATACCAAAATTATTAATTTAATTATGGATGATTCAAAGTTTTATCATAGAGTTTTAAGTTATAAAGATAAAAATACAGGGTTTAATGTCCCAGTTGAGTTAACACCCTCGGACAGGACACCAGGCGGACCAACATATATTACAAAGCAAAACTATGAACATAAATATTTTCCATTTTGGAGATTATGGAAAGGTAAAACAAAATACTATATTACAAGTAAATACACTTCTTTCTTACAGGGTGACGAACAGAAACAAAGGGAATTAGACGTGGTAAATAGAACGAAAAAAAACACATATGCTGAAGATAAATACAAATTATCACTTTCTCCCGAAGAACTGGCTGAATACAATCGAAATAATATTTAAAATATTTAAAAATTAAAAAAAAGACAATAACATATCTATTAAATGGGAAATACTTCAACATATTTAAAAAAAGTTAATTTTGAAGATATTCAAGAATGTATAAAAAACAAACAAAAATATTTATTAATTAATACTTTAAAAAAAACTGAACAAAAATGTCTTATACAAAACACGACTTCGATAGAAAATGAGGAAAAGATTATTAATGAATGTTTAAAAAAACAAAAAAATGTTAAAATTATTATTTATGACAAAAATTCAAATGAAACTACGCTTTTTAAAAAATATGAACAATTATCTAATTTAGGTTTTCCAAATGTTTATATTTATCCAGGTGGTTTATTTGAATGGTTATGTTTACAAGATATTTATGGTTATGAAGAATTTCCAACATCCACTAAAGAAATGGATATTTTGAAATTTAAATCACAATCAGCATTTAATGGTATTTTATTAATAGGCAATTAATAAGTTATTAATTTATATATTTTTTCATTATTAATATTAAATGAAAAAATATACTTTCACTGGAAATCATAAAAAAAATAATATCTATGAAAAATATTATACATCTCAAGAATTTATTAATAAAAATATTATAAATATATTCAAAAACTTTAAAGAAAATAATAATTTATCAGGATTACATTTCATCGATACATCGGCTGGCGATAATCGTTTAGTTAAAATATTAATGGAAAATAAATTAATAGAATCATATAAATCTTTTGATATTTCTTTTTCAAATTCTTTTGGTGAAATAGAATTAAAAAATTGGATTGGAGAGAATTATAGTACTTTAAAAAAGTACGACAAAGACAATACTTTAATTGGGTTCAATCCACCATACGGATATAACAATAAAACAGCAAAGAAATTTATTCAAAAAGCGTGGGAAGAAAAACATAAATATTGTATATGGTTGGTTCCAAATAGCGTTAAACCATATTTATTGGAAAGATACAAAGAATTACATGTATCTAGTTATACAAATATTGCTTTTATTGATAATAGCGTTGATAATAAAAAAACAATAAAACAATCAGTAATGTTATTTATTGGTGAAAGACGAAGTAAAATTCTCTCCAAAATAAAAAAACGAAAGTCAATTCCAAAACATAATTTTACAGTTGAAAGAAAACATTATAAGGGAATTGCTGATAATGTTTCACTTATTATTAAAAAAACTGGAAATCCTGTGCTCTTTCCTTTGTTTTATAAAAAAGGAAATTTTTGGACACAGTATTATAAACGGGAAAAGATAACAGAGACGGCAGAAATTGTTGAAAAAGATGGAAAAAAATATATGCGCGGGATAAGCAAAAATAAAAACGGTTGGAAAGTCTTTGATTATGCAATTGAAAGCAATGTGTATTTTAGAATTTCCAATATAGAAAATATTATAGATATCGAAAAGTTGGTAGAAAAGTTGGTGGAAATTGGAAATAGCGAAGAGTTTTTTAAACATGCAAATAAATATAAACCAGCTTCAATAACACAAGGTTGGTTTATTGATTATTTGAATAAGCTTTTAGATATGCTGGAAAAAGTTTAAATTGATAACTTTTTTTAATACTATTAAATAGTATTAAAAAAAGTAAAAAATAGTATAAAAAAATAGTATTAAAAAAAGTTATTTTATTTATTTAAATGAGTAAACGTGTTAAAAATGAACAATGGTTTATAAAAAATTTTATGAGTGATTTACATAATGATAAAATAATTAAACCACGTTTTCAAAGGAAAAAAAAATGGAGTGTGCTTCCATCGAAAAATCGCACACCAAATGAGAAAGAATATATAGAGTTTCTTTTTAAGACGGAAAATAGTGTCCATCCAATTACATTTGGGAAAACAGGAAATATTTACTCAAACATAGATGGAAATAATCGTATTAATGCCATTGAACATTTTATGAGAAAACCGTTTGAAGTATTTCCCGACCATTTAAAAGAGTTAGATATATTTATAAATGATATACAAAACCAAGAAGAAAAATATAAGTTAGATAAGGAAGAAAAATCAAAATTAAAAGATATATTTCGTGAACTATCATATAATGAAATTATTAGTTTTAAATATCATAAATATTTTAGAAATAATGGATATGAAGATTTATATTTAAAAAAATTAAAACAATATCGAGATGATTTTGAACCAGTGATAGAGAAAACGCAAAATAAATTAAAATTAAAGAATGATAGTAGTTTTGATGAAGTTGTAATTAATGTAAATATTTTTGAAGAATACACAACAGATGAATTATGTAACATATTTGAATCAATAAACAAATATAGTACTAGATTAACAGAAACTGAATTATTGTCATCTAGTTTATTCAATTATACTGATTTTAGAATAAATGATAAAGTTTTTAAAACAGAATTAGATCAACATATAAAAAAATATTATGAAGAAAAGGCAGAAAAAGAAGTATTAAAATGTTTTGAATATAATGAAAATAAAGATGAACCAAGTGCATTTGATTTTATTGTAGGTTTTCAAAATTTATGCAATGAAAAATATAATTTAATTAGAAAAAGCGATACAGATGGTATGTCATTATATTTTAAATTATATAACACTTTATACAATGGATTTATTGACACGTTTACTACAGAAAATGTAAATAAGTTTATAGATAAAGTTATATATGCGTGTGAAATTTTAAAAGAATTAGAAAATTTCATATTTACAGATAATATTAATGAAAAACTATTTAATAAGCAATGTCGGGAAAAAATTAAAACATTAAAAAAAAATAATATGTATATTATTATATCTTGTATATTTGGTTATCATAATGATGAAATAGATAAATCTATTATTATTAATAATATAGAAAAATGTTTAATATATCATTTTATTGTAGGAGATTTAAAAAATAAAGAAGAAAAAGAGTATTATAGAAATAGCGACAGTATTTCATATAGAGCGGGTGGTTCGTTTATTGATTCCAAAGCAAAAAAAATTTTATTTGAACCAAATGAAATTAGTAATAAAATAACAAGAAAATCTTTTAATTCTTTATTAGATTTATTATATTCGGAAGCAAATGAACCAGAAATGAAAAAAAGTGGAAAACAAAAACGTAGAAGAGTATTAAAATTTTATGAAAAGACATTAATGTTTTATTATTATAAACAAAGTATTCCAACAAACATTCTAAAAAATAAATTTAGTATAGAACATATTTGTCCATATAGTTGTTCATGGGAAGGAGAAATAGATATGGACCGGCCTGGTAATTTAATACCAGTAATTGATACAGAAAATTCAGGTCGAGGGAATGGACCTATTTCTTATTATAGGATGAATAATTCACCATTATATGAATATACAAAAGATATTATACCGGATGATGAAAAATATAATAATATTATAGAATACCAAGATAAATCATCTCCAAATATCATAAATAATGAATTATTTAATAGTATGTGTAAAGATAATGAAGAAATATATAAAAAAAAATTTATTGATAATATATTCAGGTTATAAAAAATTTAAATTGATATTAATAATTATTATTATTAAAAAAGAAAAATTAATCTACAACTGTATAAAAATGAAAATCCGAAAATCAAGTACAAGAAAATTTATAGTGACTTTGGTGAGTTTCCAAAGAGAAACTACAGTAGAAACTACATTAGAAACTACAGAAGAAGCTACTGACAATACTACAGACGCACAAAAATATTTGGCTATTATTAATTATGAAAAACATTATAAAATGGAACCAGGAACAGCTACTATAGGAGATGTAAAACGTTCTTCAGCTGGAATTCAAGGGTGGTATGAAGATACTAATTAAGTTTTTAAACTTTTTATATTTTTTTTTCCAAAAATATAAAAAGTTTAAATTGATAACTTTTTTTAATAATATATATTATTAAAAAAAACTAAATAAATTATATAAATAATGGATTTATCACAAAAAAAATTAACTAAAGAAGAATGGGAAGCGTTGGAAGTACCCGTTGACAAAGGAGAATATAGAATTTTGAAGTTAATTAAAGATGGATGGGAAAATCCAGATATTACTATGAATGATGCAAACACTTTATTGAAGATGATGAGAATAACAGATAATATCGAGATGTTTCATGGATATTTTTATACAAAATATTTCAAGGAAATTGTTCAAAAGTTGGTAAAAAAATATTCTTTGAATTTTGATACAAAAGAAAAAAAATCAAAGAAAAAAATTAAGAAAAAAGACATGATTCGTATGCAAAATTTCGATAAAAAGGTAGATGATTTGGATAAAACCGAAATTTATGAATATCTATTATTGAAAATGGCGAGAAAATACTTTGGTTCAAAGGATAACAAAATATATTATTACTATATTATTAGTCAATTAATAAGGAATTCTATTAATAATATTAATAGTTATGTGAATGACTTCATGAATTTTATTTTGGAAGAAAATAAATCGAAAATAAGAATGAATGATATTATAAAAAAATCTCAAGAATACGTTGAAAAAAATAGGTTCTTATTGAAATATGCAGATATTACATTATACCCACATCAAAAAGATGTTATTAAAAACTTCAAAAATAAAACAAATAAAATGGTTCTTTATCAAGCTCCAACGGGTACAGGAAAAACATTAACACCCATTGCATTATCACAGGGTAAAAAACTTATTTTCGTTTGCGCTGCGAAACATATCGGGTTACAATTGGCGAAATCATGTATTTCAATGGAAATTCCAATTGCAGTGGCTTTTGGTTGTACAGACCCGGGTGATATTAGATTGCATTATTATGCTGCAAAAGATTTCACAAAAAATTACAAAACAGGAAGTATTTTTAGAGTGGACAATAGTGTTGGTGATAAGGTTCAAGTTATTATTAGCGATATCCAATCATATTTACCATCAATGAATTACATGTTAGCTTTTAATAAAGAAGAAGATTTGGTTTGGTATTGGGATGAACCGACAATAACATTGGATTATGAAGAGCATCCGTTTCATGATATTTTACAAAGAAATTGGAATCAAAATGTTATTCCAAATGTAGTATTATCATCAGCAACCTTACCAAACATGGAAGATATTACAGAAATGTTGCAGAGTTATAGATATAAGTTTAAAGATAGTAGTATTGTTGAAATTTTGAGTTATGAATGTAAAAAATCAATTCCAATTATTTCAGTAGAAGGCTATAAAATGCTGCCACATTATATGTTTGAAGATTATGATGTTATAAAGGATAGTTTGAGACATTTGGAGAAAAATAAAACTATTTTGAGACATTTTGACGTAGATGAAATATCAAAATTTGTGATGTATATTAATAAAAATAAATTAGTACCTGATAAATATTTAATTAAAGAATATTTTCAAGAAATTGGAGATATTAATATTATAAATATTAAAATGTATTATTTGTTATTGTTGAAAAAATGTAAAAAGAAATGGAAAGAAATTTATGATTATTTTCAAATAAAAAGGAAAAAAACATACGAATCTACTATTAAAATTACAACATCAGATGCCAATACATTGACAGATGGACCAACTATATTCTTAACGAATGATGTGAAGAAGTTAGCAGGGGTTTATTTAAAAGCATCTCAAATATCAAGTAAAGAGATTGAGAATATTATGCAAGTTATCAACAAAAATGAAAAATGGAAGACAGATTTGGAAAAGGTAGAAGATGGTGAAAGACAACGGCAAGAAAAGAAAAGCGAAACTCTTCGTGATAAAAATTTAAAAATGGACACGAAAGAGTATCAAATTTTAGAAAAATATAAAAAACAAGTTGAAATTATTAGAAATAAAATTCAATCGGTTGAATTAAAAAAAACATTTGTCCCAAATACAAAACAACATATTAGAAAATGGACTGAAAAAGAAGATTTAACAAATGAATTTACATGTAGAATAGGTGAAGAAATAGTTGAAGAAATTATGTTATTAAATGTTGCAAATGCTTGGAAAATTCTATTATTAATGGGAATTGGTTGTTTTATTAGAGAAGATAAAGGAGAAGAAAGTAAAGACCAAATTAAATATATGGAAATTATGAAAAAATTAGCAGAAGAACAAAAATTATATTTAATTATCGCATCGAGTGATTATATTTACGGAACTAATTATCAGTTTTGTCACGGATATTTGAGTAAAGATTTGGCAAACATGACACAGGAAAAAACAATTCAGGCATTTGGCCGCATCGGTAGAAAAAACAATCAAATGGATTATACATTACGAATTAGAGATAACACGCTTATTGAAAAATTATTCTTACCACAAGAAAATAAGATTGAGGTTGTTAACATGAATAAGTTGTTTGCCATCGAATAAACTTTTGAGAAAAGTTTGACAAAAGTTTATTTTTGTCAAACTTTTTTCAAAAGTTTAAATTGAATATTTTTATATTTTTTATTTTATCATAATAAAAATGTGTAATTATCCCAATTGTAAAACAATACCAAATTATAATGTGGAAGGGAAAAAAAAAGCGTT
>TARA_B110001450_G_scaffold256047_1_pt1 | contig 14277 bp, 3 predicted proteins | sample TARA_B110001450 | Tara Oceans TARA_B110001450 (sample SAMEA4396538) | marine metagenome | biome: Polar Biome; feature: [SRF] surface water layer (ENVO:00010504); material: water (ENVO:00002006), including particulate matter (ENVO:01000060) such as... | depth 5 m | reverse complement strand
ATGATCGTGAGAACAGAAAGAAAACTGGTGATAGTAATTGCTCCGCTCGAGAAGGGTCACGCGACCTCGCGGTCTCCCAAACAGCGCCGCAGCGGCCGTGAAGATCGAACGAGAGTCGAGCGTGGAAGGATTGTTCCCGCCCGCGTCGTGAGATTCGCCGCTAGCTCATCTAGGTCAGCGAGCGCGTCGCGTGAAGTCCCGTGGAGAAGGGTCTTGGATTGAGATTTCCAACTGGGCCAGGTCTGGGACTCCACCGCGAAGGGGCGAACAAGGTGTACACCGTTCGCCCTCTCAGTGACGGAAGTCATCGACGGGGGTTCGGGAACCTCGCGTCTCGAGACAAACTGACAGAGCGCAACGATGTCAACGTGAGTGCACCTCGAAATCGGTCATCCCGCGCCCGGAGGGGCCGAGCGGGCAGGCGTTCAAGCTTGACCGACACGGAGGGGCTCTCCTCGTGTCGAATCTTTCTCGGACGTCTGGCTTCTGTCCCGCGCCCGTTTCTGGATTGATCACCGGTTTCCGTCCACTTCGTTCTTTTCGTGGATGTCGCCCCCATCGGAACACTCGTGCGCGTGCTCGGCGATCGACCCCGCTCCCGTCGCCCCCACTTCCTCGGTCGCCCCTCCCCCCTCCTTGTTCTTGCAACAAAAAAAATCGGCGATCAACACCTGACCCGTCCCGCTTCCTCTCCCTTCCCCGCCCGTACAGGTTCTCCGGATCGGGACGAGCGCGCAGTGATCGCGATGCTGGCGGTCTCGCACGCGTTCCTGTCGATTTCGACGACCCGAGCAGCGACGACGACGATTTCGACTCCGGCAGCTCCCGGGGAAAGGTCGGAGCGCCTCAGGAGAAGGGCATGGACAAAATTCAACCAGGCCCCGAGTCGGGTGTGGACGGCGGTGCCTCGGACTCGGACTCGGATCTGGACCGAGAAGCCAAGACTAAGATCGATGGTGAGATCAGCGTCATCGCAGCCGAGCTGCGTGCGCGTCTGAGGGAGAAGCGCAAGCGTAACACTGGCTACATGAACCTCTGCCAGTACCTCTTCTTCTGCCTGTTCTACATGGTGGTGGTTTACATCCAGTCAGACGCGCTCAACGCGTTCAAGGTGCTGTCGTCGGTTCGAGACGCGGTGGTTCCAATGGACGGTGACGGAAGACCGCTGACCAAGATGGGTTCGCCGGTGGACATCTTGAACTGGCTCGTGGGCACTGCGTACCCGGTCTGGATAGACGAGGTTTGCGGCGACGGGGTCTGCAACGAGCCATTCGAGTTCCCGTCGTACGGGAGATTCGGATGTCGATCAGACTGCGGCCCGAACACTAACCTGACCACAGTGCTGATACAGGTCAGAGCGGACTTCAGGGACGATCTGTACGCCCCTCGGGCGCTCATGTCGGCGGCGTCGTGGAACCTTTGTAGGCGCGACGAGGAGGCAAAGAAGGCGGGTTTCCCAGATGTTTGCTGGTGGGAGGAGGACCGGAAGTTCACCAAGATCAAGGAGAACCACCTCGAGACCGTGAGCGTCCCCCCAGACACGCTTTGGTTCGTTGCCATCAAGGGCGATTACATGGGTCGCGTCGTGGGAAACATTTTCCTCACCGAGGGGGATGACCTACCTTGGATCGGGACCATACCCGAGTGGCAGGCGTGCAAGCGCAACGTCATTGGCTCGCGCCGCAACATTGCGAACAGACGCAGACTTCTGGCCGTCGATGGCACGGAAGTGGAAACATTCGGCATTGACGAAGCACGTCTGAAGTCGCAGATGTCTACGCACAAGCGGATAGCCGAGCCAGGAGAGGGGCGCCGTCTGTTGGAAGAGGCGATGAAATACGCGCACGAGCCACAACCGCGAGGATTCGAGAAGTCAGACATCGCAGGGTCTCGAGTTCCTGTTGCTTCAGACGTCGAAGAGACGGTCGATGAAGAGTTCGACATAGAGAAGCAGGTAGATGCACGCGAATCACGCCGCCGCGGGCTGCTGGGAATGAACGCTGTCCGCTTTGATGGTGTCAATGCCGGGGTTATTTCCCAAGGGCTCTCCTTGGGCATATCCAAGGAGCTCACTTTTGAGGCTTGGGTCCGCCCCGAGGCTTCCGGGCGCATGCAAACTCTTGCGATCGTTGGGACTAGCGACAACCCAGGTTGGGGAATCATGCTGATGTGTCCTGCAGGGATTGGAATGGGTTGTTGCGGTTCGCACAAGTTGAACTCAGTGGCATTTTTTGGTCTCGGAACTAGTTCATCAAACAAAGCGTGTGAGGAAATGCCCTCTTCCGACACTGGCTTGGATCTGAATGCGTGGAGCCATATCGCGGTGATTGTTTCGGAGACCAACGTGACCTTCTTGATCAATGGTGAATACGCAGGTCACAACGATACCACGGTCAGCATTCCAAATAACAGCAATGGGCCGTTTACTCTTGGTTGCATGAACCTGGACTCGAATTGCCAGTCGCAGGGCTGTGGATGTTTCGAGGGTATGATGGATGACGTAAGGGTATGGAACACAACAGTGGACGTGCCCGACGTAAAGCGCTGGATGATGAAACTGGACGATACACATCCCGAGTACGACGATTTGCAAGCGCATTATGATTTCAACACGCACCTTGTGAATACGGAGGGTCACACCGAGGTCGCTGGCTTCAATTCATCGGGCTCGGTTGAAGGAATCGTCTTCACCGACTGGTCTGCGCTCCTGCACTCCAAGGATAGACACGGGTGGTCTTTGAAATTCGACCGCGACGAGCACTCTATTGCGACAACATCAGGCGATGGTATTCAGTCGGTGATCACAGCCGGAAAACTTACTTTCGAGGCTTGGATCAAGCCAACAAGTATCGATGTGTCGCAGGCTATTGCTGCCCTCGGAACAGATGGCTGGCAAGTGCTTCTGATGTGTGGCGGTTCTGGGTCGGGATGCTGTGGAGACCACGTAAATGGTTCGATTGGGTTCTGGATGGATGGTGAATGCCAGTCAACACCCTCCTCGACCGTTGGTGTGCAGGTGAACGTCTGGTCGCATATTGCTGTCGTGGTTGACGTGCACGAAAGACAAGTGTCTTTCTATGTGAACGGCGACGATGCCGGTAGCACGCTGCACGCAACCAAGGTCGCCATCAAGGAAGACCCATCGAATGGTAGCTTTAGTCTTGGTGGCGTTTCGTCGTGTGGCGGGACTTCTGGCTCTCAATGCTTGGGCTACTCTGGTCTGATGGACAGTGTGCGACTTTGGAACACGACAAGATCGATTGCTGGTATTCGCCAGGACAGATTCTTCGTTGCGAACGATTTCACGAGCGATAACGACGACGCGTCCTTGATTCTCGCATACGACGCAACGAATGTTACTGTTGAAACCATGCAGGATGAGTCGGCAACTGGTGCGGATGCGAATTTGATCAACGTGAAATTTGCTTTCGACTCACCCAGGAGTGGGCTGCTCACAAACTTTTACCCTGAGCGTGATGAAAGCAACGCGAGCATTTCGTTCGATGGCGCGACTGCGTATGGACATGTACCTTACACCAGCGACCTTGAATTCGATGACAAGCTCACCTTTGAGGCTTGGATCAAGGCGAACGATGACAAACCGGGCACAATTGCCGCCATGGATGAATACGGTTGGGGAGTTTTCAAATTGTGCTCTTCAGATGATGGAAACGCGCCCGGATGCTGTCAAGGAAGAACAAATAATAGTGTCGCCTTCTTCCCTGGTCAGTCGACCTCAAGTGATACAATTTGCAGCAGTTCTTTTTCCACGAATGGATCCATTCCCATTGGTCACTGGACGCACATCCTCGTGACAGTCGAAAGCGGTTCTAACGTTGCGATCTATATCAATAGTCAACTGCAACCACTGTGGAATGCGACAGATGTTGTGACAGACCCAGCTCCTATCTTCAGGACTCGTGCTGCGGGCGAAGCAACAACGGGCAACGGACTCTTCATCGGAGGGCTGCCAACCTGTGGCAGCACGTGCATGATGTTGAATGCGGCCTTGGATAAAATCCGCATTTGGAACGCTGCCGTGGATGAGGATGCGATTGCAAATAATTATGCTTATCTTCCTGCTGAGGTCAATCCCAACTACGAGCACATTATCGCCGACTTCGAGGTCAAGGGCAAACATGATGGCATCGTGGAAAACCTCGCAGGCACGGCGCAAGATTTACACTTGCTCGGAGCTGCATCCCTTGATCATGAAAATTTTGCGATGGCAGATCACCCTGCGCATGCCAGCGCACTGTACTTTGACGGCCACAGTATGTTCATGGAAGTGAACGAGCGCGAGCCTGGTTGGTTTAGCTCAAATAACATGACCTTCGAAGCTTGGATAAAGCCTGACGACATCACCAGAGGTGAGATTTTGGCGATGAAAGACTTGTGGGGCTGGAGCGTGATGCTCATGTGCAGCGGCACCGAAGGCGAAAATTGCTGCGTCGACGGCGATCACCTGCAAGATTCAATTGCGTTCCATCCATTCGATGGACAAGGTGCATGCAGTGAATATCCATCGTCAACTATGCCGGTGCAACGTGGAGTCTGGAACCACGTTGCCGTGACAACAGAGGAGCTGAGTGGTGGTGGCCTGACGGTGAAATTTTTCATCGACGGTATAGCAGCAGGGGAGTTCTCCGGTTTCGACTACACAGTGAGCAGCACGGAATCGCATCAGGCTGTCATCACGTTTGGAAGGATTCACCACGGTACCAACTCTGCTTGCGAAGGAGGGTCATGTATGCAGTATATTGGCCACATGGACAATGTGCGCTTATGGTCCATGGCGCTCGAAGGTGATACTCTGGCTCATTATAAGGACGTGCGCCTTGGACAGTTGCATCCTTATTGGCTTGCTCTCGTATTTGGCTACGATTTTGACATCGGTGCCGCTGGTAACGGGATTGTCGTCGACGTGTCGGGAAAATTCAATGCCAAAACCAAGTTCACAGGCGCAGCAGAACAACATTTGATTCATGGACAGACGAGTCATTGGCACGCGGATGAGCTGAACATGAACGAGGACTTCTTCCCTTCTCTCCCACGGTCGATATATTTTGATGGCATGTCTGTTTATGACGTAGACTTCCACCCGGAGCTTGCCCCTCCTGAGTCATTGACTTGGGAAGCCTGGATCCGTCCAGATGTGATCGGCAGTGATGAGCACAGGGCAGAAGTGCTCACCAGTCTTGGAGATCCGCACATAGGATGGGGGGTCATGCTCATGTGTGGGAAGGGTGCCACCTCCCCGGGATGCTGTGAAAATGGTGAGCACATCCAGGATTCGGTTGCCTTCTTCGCTGGGAAGAATGATGGGGACTGCAAAGAATATCCTTCGTCCACGGGTCAAGTGAATCGCGGAGACTGGAATCACGTTGCCATCACCATCTCGCATATGGGAAATGGGAAACAGATCACCTTCTACATCAACGGTACAGAATCTGGTTCTCATTTCAGTGAAGCCTATAGCATTGGCGATGGCGGAGGCGAGAATGCAGACGGAGATGTGATGCTTGGATTTGGCGGCTTCTCATCGTGCGAACCGATTGTTTCAGAGGAGGAATCATGTGCCAGTTACCACGGTTACATGGACAACCTCCGGCTCTGGAACGCATCGTTGGGGCAGGCTGCGATTATGACCAACATGTTTGACTACGTCCATGAAAACAACACGTACCTGCCGTACCTGATTGCCGAATATCTTTTCGACGGCGGCAGCTCTAATTCTTTCGGCGACAACCACGACATGAACGTGCCTTTATCCGAGTGGCACACGGCACTCTCCACCAGCGAGACGCGTGAACTCAAAACTGGTGTACCCACGGAGTCTGCTGCGGCGGCTGCACTGTTCCCCGGAACAATCATGTACTCAGGACCATACTCTAGTGCTCTCTCGCAACCAAACAACTTTACACTTGAGGCATGGATACGGCCAGATGTCGATGTCGAGGGCCAGATGATCGCCATGCTCGGTGACTTTGGTTGGGGAGTGATGCTCACGTGCAACGGAACTGGAAAGGGCTGCTGCAGTGGGTCTGCACATGTGGACAATTCCATCGCACTCGTCACTAACACTTCGTGTGTGGATTTCCCTACCTCAGCCATGACTGTGAGGCGGGATGAGTGGAATCATATTGCGATTGTCGTCACACCCAGTTCTGAGCATGTTGATTTTTTCATCAACGGGACCGCAGCTGGCTCGCACACAGGAAATTTTGCGATTGGCGATGGAGGACAGACGGGCATCTTTATTGGTGGTATTCCGGAATGTCAGCCAAGCTCTCACACGTGCATGATGTACAGCGGTATGATGGACAACGTCCAACTTTGGGGCGATGCCTTGACGCCCAAAGCTGTCAGAGTTGTGATGAGTCACGAAATACCCGAGGACGATAAGATTCTTGACAGCTTGATCGCCAGCTATGCTTTTGATGGGCACTCTCAAGATGCCGTAGGCGAACATCATCTTAATGGTACAGGTGTAAAGATCCAACACCTGTGGCCCTTCTCCATCGATGAAAACATTGTTCTGGGTCCCAAGAAGACTACACAACCAACGTCAGACGCGCTTTACTTTGATGGCATGGAAACCCAGGTCTTGGTTCCTTTCTCCGAAAACCTTGTTCCACCTTCCATGACATTTGAGGTTTGGATCAAACCAAATGAAACCGCTAGGGGAGGCTTGATCGCATCCATGGGTATCGGTGGCTGGGGTGTCATGTTGATGTGTAATTATGATGCATCATACGGTGACAACGCTGGTTGCTGCGAAGGTGGGAACCACATAGAGAATTCAATCGGCTTTTTTGCTTATGGCAAGAGCGATACTGATTGCGTTCACGTGCCATCTTCTTCTCTGGCCATCGAGCGCGGAGAGTGGAATCACGTTGCCATCACGTTCGCGTCGCCTTTCAGCAGGTCACATCCCCGCGAAGTTGACCCAGAACTTTGTTTCTATGTCAATGGTGAACAGGCAGGGTGCTCTTCGGACGCGGGTTACGTCGTCAGCAAGGGTGCCGAGTCAAGTGATTTCGCGATAGGCGGTTATGATGAATCAAGCTGTGGTTCTAGCAGCTGCGCCGGCGCTGGTTCACGCTACAAGGGGTACATGGATAACCTTCGAATTTGGAAGACTCCAATCGATGCCAAGTCGATTGCCCTTTACATGCAACGTGACGCTGTGTCAAAACACCCGTACCTCGACATGTTGGTGGCTGACTTTGACTTTTGGCCCGATGCCTCTGACCGTTCCAAGTTGGACGACAAGACTGGTCAATTTCATGCGACAGTAACGCTCGGTGCATTTTTCGACCCCGAGGAGGATCAGTACCTGTGGAATCCGCGGTGGACGGATTTGGTCGGTGTGCCCGAGCAAGGCCCAAGCGCAATGTACTTCAACGGAGTTGATCAGTACGTCACGGCGCCCTGGAGCGACAAATTGGCCTTTAACGATGTTCTCACGTTCGAGGCCTGGATCAAACCGATGAGTTCCACGCCATACTCTGAGCCCATTGTGACTTTTGGCGACCTTTGCTGGTCAGTGTATCTTCTCTGTGGAGGTGAGGGTCACACATGCTGTGGAGATCATGTTGACGGGTCTATCGGGGTACTTTCGCACGACGGGGACGACGCCAACACTTGCGCAAACGCTCCATCCTCTACGAAAAGCGTAAAGTACAATGAATGGAATCACATCGCAGTGACTTTGGACAACGAGTTCAAGAACATCACATTCTACATTGACGGGAAATTTGCCGGGAACCAGATCTCGTGGGATGTGTCCATGTGCAGTGACACCAGCAGTGGAGACCTTGTCCTTGGCAACTTCGAGGGTTGTCCTGACTGCTCTCCCTTCCTTGGTTACATGGATGAGATTCGCGTATACAACGCAATCGTTCGCACAGATGCACTTGATCTCTTCAGGGACATCCCTGTCTCAGCATCACATCCAAATTGGAACGATGTCGTCGCGTACTACCGATTCAGCCATGGGAATTCTTCAACAGTGTACGATTCCAGCCCTACAGGTGGCCTCGATGGAACAATACATTCGGGCGTGCCGGTTGAGTACCTGGTGTGGAAGCCGAATCACGACTATGTGTCGGCACCAAGCTTACCGGCGCCCCCGCCTCCTCCGCCATCACCGCCGCCTCAACAGGGTCCAAGCTCCCTTTATTTCAATGGCCGTGATACGTATGTCAAAGTGGATCGCAGTGAATACGGCGATAGTCTGACACCACACGGCGCAGTTACGTTTGAGGCATGGATCCGACCTGACACGGAGGTGCGCGCACAGACGATCGCAATGCTCGGAGACCTTGGTTGGGGCGTGATGTTGATGTGCGGTAAAGGACAGGGTGTCGGCTGCTGCGGCAATCATTCTGAAAGCTCCCTCGGCTTTTGGACTGCCAACACCTTCCCCAACGATGGAGCATGCGCTTCAATTCCTTCCTCCGACAAATCAGTAACCCGAGGCGCATGGAATCACATCGCAGTTGTCGCGGAGACCAAACCTTTCAACGAGAACTCAGTGACGTTTTACATCAATGGCATTTTTGCTGGACGCACATTCGGCTCATCCGTCTCTGTGAATGATGGCGCTGGCGACTTCTACATCGGAGGCTTGGGCGAGCGCTGCCCTATGTGCGTCATGTACAAGGGCCATATCGATGAGGTGAAATATTACACCGCCGCATTATCAGCAGAAGATATTCTCTTCCTCAAGGACTTTGCCGTGGCAAACTGGCATCCAGAGTTTGCAAAGCTCGCGCTCTACTACAAGTTTGACACAGCAAATGGCGATGAGGTCTTTGAAAGGAAACCAGATGCTCCTCCTCTCTCTGGCGAAATTTTTACATCTGACGTCGGTTACGTCACATGGGATAACGAGCTGCTGAAGGACGCTTTGGATGCCCCTGCACCACCGCCATTACCACCGCCGCCATCGGTACCATCGGGCACCACCGGGCAAGCTGCTTCTTTGTACTTCAATGGCCACGACACAAGGGTCATGGTGCCTTTCCATCCAGAGCTAGTCCCACACGATTACTTGACATTCGATGCTTGGATTAAACCCGATATGGATGTCAAGGGTGAGGTTATTGCCATGATGGGGACTTGGGGTTGGGGCATCATGCTCATGTGCCCTGGCGGCACTGGGAAGGGCTGCTGCGGCGAACACGTGACAAACTCAATCGGCTTTTGGAGCGAGAACGTGACTTCTCATGGTGCCTGTGAGAGGCAGCCCTCATCTACGCGAGGCGTCACCCGCGGGACATGGAATCATATCACAGTCGCAGTTAACAGTAGCATCGACTACAATGAGGTGCACTTCTACATCGATGGGGCTCCTGCTGGTAGTGTTCAATCTAACTCAGCCGACGATTTTTTTGTTGGTTCAATTAATATGGGCAGCCTCAGGCGCGACCTGAAGATTGGTGGAGGCCCCTGCCCTGATGGGTGCCTCAACTACAAGGGCTACATCGATGAGATCAGCATCTTCAATGACATTTGGTCAAATGAATACATATGGGATAGGAGGGGCATGCGACTGGATCCTTCCCTGCCGAATGCCATCGCCGCTTACAACTTTACCCGCACCGAGTTCAAAGCAAATGGCACAGATATTCTTGATTCATACGGCCACCGAGGATTCGATGGCGTCCTCCTGTCCAGTGACCTTCCTCAGTTTGTGTGGAGCACTGATGACTATGTCACATTGACGCAAATCCCACCCCCGCCACCTTCGCCTCCACCATTTTACTATGAGAAGGAACGTGGTCCGAGCTCACTTTACTTTGATGGAGTCGACGTCTCGGCGCTTATTCGTGAACAGGACAACGACCCCCTAGAGTTCAATTTCTCAAGCACGGACACTTTCTTCGCCGACGAACCCTCGGGTTACATGACCTTCGAGGCTTGGATCAGGCCGGAGAGTGTGAAGGAGTACCAGTTCATCGCGTCTGTCGGTGTCTCAGAGAGTGACGACGTCACCAACTGGGGGATCGCGATCATGTGTAGAAGAGGTGATGGGCCAGGCTGCTGTGCAGAGCACAATGGCTCACTCGGATTCGTCGCAACCAACGGTCCAACGGAGCTTCTGGCTTGTTCTCTGGCGCCTCATTCGTCTGACGTTAAGCGGCTGAAAAATGGCGAATGGCAACACATAGTGAGCACCTTTCCCCCTTCCGCCCCTACCGCTCCTTTCGTTTCCAACCCGACCCGCATTTTCTTCGAACGCACTCGCAGGAGCAGTGTGGTCATGGTCATCGCTTTTCGAATTGCCGTCACCAGACCAACCTTGATCTATCCATCGCTTGACTTAAGCTTACATACGTACCCTCGCCCTTCTTCTGCAGGCTGTTGTGGTGGATGCACACGATACTCCGATGAACACTCGGCCTGAGTTTATAAATAGGTCCGTTGACTTCTATATCAACGGCGCTCCGGCTGGGGGCTACTGGACGAAAGACCACGAGAAAATTCAGTTCCCCATGTCCAAAGATTACAACAAAGTTGGATTCAAGGACAAAAGTGGATTACATCTCGGTCATGGCTTTTGCGGGGAGTATTTCTCCAGTGCCAGCACTGGCAAAACAGAAATGAATCACTGCAGGCATTTCAAGGGTCACATCGACGAGCTCAAGTTGTGGAAGACGGCGATGTCGAAGACAAACATCCAGACTCATCACGATCAGTTGCTCTTCTCGTGGCACACGGATTTGTCGCATCTTATGTATTACTTCAAATTCGACTGGGGCAGCGGCGTCAGCATTGTCCCTAAGAATTACACAATCGACCACAACAATCAATCGCGGGCAACAAATATGACGCTTTATCCCGAAGCGAAGCTGCCTTTGATTTGGGACAATCAAACTGACCACACTGAATTTGGAAGATTGGTTAATAATGCACCAAGTCCGCCTCCACCGCTCCCTCCAAGTCCGCCGCCGCAGCAAGGCCCAGCTGTGATGACTTTCAATGGATACGATACGTTGCTTGCGACGCCGTTTGATTCCGTGCTCGCTCCATCTGACTACATCACGTTCCAGGCCTGGATTTATCCCAAGGAAATCAACAGAGCTCAGGTCATTGCCATGATGGGTATCGACGGATGGGCAGTGATGCTGACATGCCCTGAAGGTAGCGGTCCTGGTTGCTGCGGCACCGAGGACACGCATGCATCTGGGTCACTGATGTTCTGGACTTCACCCTTCCCGGGCGAGAACAACTGCGAGGTTGCGCCGACTTCGACGAAACAAGTTGAGCTGTACCAATGGCAGCACGTGGTGAGTAAATTCATATTTTTCTGCATCATGCTTTTCCCCTAACCCGAATCACCGTGCCATGTCCAACTTCGCGACTAACTTTGCACTCATCGCTCCTTTGCCGTAGGCCGTGGTGGCTGATGTTTACGGCGGCACGGTGAGCTTCTACCTCGACGGCGAATCTGCTGGAACATCATACGTGCACATAAACAAAGAAGCCTGGGAGTTCACAAGGGACCAAAGCAAGGAATCGAACTCAGGCCTGCACATCGGCCAGAGTGGCAGGTGCCAGTGCTTGCAATACAGAGGTCTCCTCGACGAAGTCAGCGTTTGGAATGCCGCAATTTCTCCTGCAGACATCAGTTTGCACTGGAGAAACGAGCCAACGGAATGGCACACAAACTTTGACGACATTGTTGCGTATTGGAAGTTCAACGAGGGCCACTTGGACCAAAGTGGCAACATCACTTCGAAGTACGCGGTGGAAGGGTTTGGCGACAAAAAGATAAACATCACCATCGTCGAATCATCAGATGAAGACGATGTGCTATGGTTCAACAAGAAATCAATCATGGGCATTCCGATTCCCACAGATACAGAGGCAGTGTCCGCGCCTTCACCGCCACCGGCGCCACCGCCGAGTCCTCCACCGCAGCCTGGTCCAAGTGCCATCTACTTCAATGGCAAGGACACCCAAGTGAAGTTCGATTTTTCCAACAACACGGAAGAAATGATAAATCATTTTGCTCCCCAAGATGCCTTCACCTTTGAGGCTTGGGTCAAACCTTCCACCATTGACAAGCTCCAGTTCATCGCTGCTATTGACAATTATGGCTGGGGGATTTCATTGATGTGCAATCACGGCGTTGGATGCTGCAACAAACACCAACCTGGTGCGGTATCCTTCTGGACGCATGACGGTCCTGACCCGTCAAATTGTGAGAACTCCATCTCCTCTGATCGAGGTTTGGAGGTGGACAAATGGCAACACATTGCCGTTGTCGTGTCAATCCGACCGACCGAGACGGATGATGCGGGCTGGACCCACAAGCTTCCGTCGAGCGTGAAGTTTTACATCAACGGCGAGCCCGCCGGGATGACTGAGACAATTCCTGCGCTCCCGCAGAAAGATCAGATTCGCATTCTGAATGGCACGGACTACAGATCTGATCAACCGAGTGCGATGTATTTCGGCAGATTCGGTACGTGCCAGTGCATGATGTACAATGGCTTCCTCGACGAAGTCCGCATGTGGAATACCTCGTTGGATGGCGAGACAATCAGCGCATTCAAGGATCGCAGCCTCGTTAAGTGGCATCCGAACTATGAGGACTCCCTCGCCTACTACAAATTCGACAGGTCCTTTGGCTCTGTGGTGTACGACATGCGTTCCCTCAGTGATGACCCATACAACGTCGCTGAAGGTGCAGGGTATCAGGGCTTCATCACCTCAACTGACATGGAGTATGTGATGTGGAATAACTCGACCAGCATGATTGTTGATGATAACACCGCCCCGAGTCCTCCTCCTCCGCCTCCTCCGGGCACTACTCCATCTGATGGGGCCTCTTTGTACTTCAACGGTGAAGATTCTATGGGTATCATCGAGTATCATCCGGCCATGACGCCAGAGAAGGTGCTGACATTTGAGGCCTGGATCCGCCCCGAGAATTTTAGCCAATATCAGCAAATCGTTGGTATCTCCAACGACGGTTGGGCGATTGATTTGACCTGCAATTTGCCGAGCAATAACGCCACGGAGTATCAAAGCTCGATGTGCACTAATCACCCGGATGGCACGATTTTGTTCTATCAAGGTCACGAATCCGTCGGGTGTGATACTGTCTTGGCGTCAAACATCACCGTGATGAAGGATGCCTGGTCGCATATCGCAGTCACCATAGTGCGCGGAGAAAGTGTCAAGTTTTTCATCAACGGGACATCCGCAGGTACGTACACGGCCTCATCGGGCATTGAGGGCACGCATATCGTCACGGAGGACTGCCTGGCGATGTCTAATGGCACCACATACATCGATCCACGTGTCGGGGAGCTTCATCCTTATCTCACTTTTGGTGGTTACCACGGAAAGTGCGCAGACGATAAGACTCGCTGCCTGTTCTTCACTGGTCACATCGACGAGGCCAGGTTTTGGGAAGCTGAGCTTGCTCGAAAGGACATCAAGTTCTTCATGAATTACGGCGTGGTCTCCTGGCACCCGAATGCCGGTCACATCATCGCCTACTACAAGTTCGACAGAGGATATGAGATTGTCGCCCACGAGTACTTCCACACCAGAGGCTTCGACATGGAACTCAGGACGAGCAGGATGGACCAGATATGGGATACCGACACATCTGTCGCTGCTCCTGCCATCGATGCTCCCGCCTCTCCGCCTCCACCACCAACGCCGTCACCGCCGCCGCCAGAAGCCCCTCTGCCTCCCGCACCGCCGCCCAAACCACGAGGAATGTACGAGCCTCGCGAGGACGAGGGAAACACGGCAATTTATTTCGATGGCTCTGAATCTTACGGTAAGATCGGCCCGACACGTCGCCTCACTTCTTTCACCAGCACGCAAGCACTCACCGTCGAGGCATGGATCAAGCCCGACACCACTGGTGATGAGTTCGCTCGACTGCAAACGATTGCAATGCTTGGTGATCTTGGCTGGGGTGTACAGCTCATGTGCCCACAAGGCTCAGGCTTTGGATGCTGCGGCGATCATAAGATGCGCTCGGTGGGCTTTTTCATGGACAGCGAACCGAATGAGCTGACTTGCAAGGACACCATGAGCTCCGATGTTGGCGTCGATCTCAATCGCTGGACCCACATCGCGGTGGCGGTGAATCCGAAAGGCTGGGTTGAAAAGTTCTACTACGATGTGGAAGCCATCGCCCCATCGCCTCCGCCACCGTCGCCACCGCCACCGCCACCGTCGCCTCCGCCACCGCCACCGTCGCCTCCGCCTCCGTCTCCGTCTCCTCCACCGCCACCGAAT
>TARA_B110001450_G_scaffold254547_1_pt1 | contig 14445 bp, 17 predicted proteins | sample TARA_B110001450 | Tara Oceans TARA_B110001450 (sample SAMEA4396538) | marine metagenome | biome: Polar Biome; feature: [SRF] surface water layer (ENVO:00010504); material: water (ENVO:00002006), including particulate matter (ENVO:01000060) such as... | depth 5 m | reverse complement strand
TTGTAAATTCATATTTAGTTAAGAAGCTTAACCCCTCGGGGAAAGTCGTTTCGCTGTGACCAAATTTAATAATTGAACCTTTTGTAAGTTCTAGTACTTGCAGTTCAAGCATGTCATCCGTAGTGTCTTTTTCGCCCCATGTTATGTAATCGCAAACGTTATTATTTATAAATACCAGGTTATTAGTATTATCCTGATTTATAAAATAATTACTACCTTCTATTACATCTATAAAAAAATCGGGAAAAGCAATAATTTCATCTGAGATACTGTTTAGCAAAGAATTTTGTAACTCAGAAATAGTTTGATTTCTTCTGTTAAATTGAACTGAAACATAAGATTCGTCATAATAAATTAAATCTATAATATGAAATTCATTTACATTTTCTATTTCATTTTTTCTTAGATATCCAAACAAAACAATGTCCGCGTCGAATTTATTAGAAATTTCAGAATCTATACTATTTAGTTCTGAATTAATGTAAAAATTTCCGGCCGGTCCGAGACACAAGAAAAACGGATAACTATTACCTGGTACAGATTTTACTACAAATGGAATGGTTTTGAATAAATTTATACTAAATATCGTAAGGGGTTTTTTAGTAATGGACCTTTCAATTAAACGTCTAAAAATTGCCGTGTTCTCTGGTAAATTCTTTTCGTTTAATTCGGATATATTATTTTTGATTAAAATACCGCCCTGATTTACAACAAGGTTTAATTTTTTAAGATTAAGTTTAACACATTCTATTAATCGACGTTTATTAAAAGTATTTAATCCTGGAAATACTCTCGAATCTCTTTTAAATTCTTCTCCTTGAACAGTTATGATTTCTCCGTCTTGAGTTCTAACTGTGTAGTCATTAGACTTTTTATTTTTTTTCTTAATTACGGTTACAATTTCGATTTTTCCATTTAAAGATATCTCAGCACTTGAACCGGGACTGTTACTGTCGGGTATTAAAATACCTGAACCGATGTCTTCGCCGTTTATTATATTGTATTTCTCGGCCTCTGACTGATTTTTTGGAAAACCTTTTATAAGATAATCTCTCATTAATTGAATCGATTTTTCACTCTTTGCTTTACAACATGGATACCAAAGCCCATCAGGGCCCTGTACACCTTCAGGACTTAGATACTGATAATTAGGATCCGGGCATGTACCACTCCAAGAATACGGATCCGGTCTTTTTCCTTCTTTCCATGTGTTTCCGTCGTCATCAACTCTTGTCTGCGTATTTCTACATACAGATGATGGAACAGCGTTTCCAGACACTGTGTTATAAGATTTAATGTCCTTGGATATTTTATCGAGTGCTTTATTTGTAAGTATATCTTCTTGATTTCTAAACAATTCATTAAACGAAGTTACTACATTTCTAAATAATTCTGATTTTATGTCCGTGTCACCCTCTTGACATAAACCTTGTTGTATATTCTTGGCGCTACATTTAGATATTGTCATTGTAATGGTTCCATATTTATTTATTATACATGTCATCTTTAACCCAGGAGCCGGAGTATTTACAAATCTAATATATTCTTTAGACATTACCCCTGTCCGTGTCATTCTCCCCAAAGAATATTCCCAATCTATTATGCGAATACCGTCAAAATTTATTACTTTCTTTCCCGATATTGTATCTTCTATTTGGGTTATACTACTAGAAATTATCTCCCCGGAAGAATCAAAAGGACTTATTAGATTGTCTAAGTTTTCAAAATTTACCTGTTTTTCATTAAAGTTGTTAAGTGTGAATTGACCAGACATCGAATGAACATAAGAATATTCTGGAAATAATTTGTATTCTGTGCTGCCCGTTATTTCTTCTAAGACATCTGCGTTTATTACATCAGAATCTTTTAGTCTTTCTATTAATTCAGATACCATGTCATCATACTCATCTTTATCTTCGGGTACATTGATTAAATTTATAAGACCATTTTTACTTATTCTAATAGATGTCTTGTTATCAGATTTTTGATAAGAAATTATAACATTATTCAAAAATTGTGTAGTTGAAGTTTTTGCGGCTAATTTTTTAGGACCTCTCTTTTTAAACACTCCTTCAGAGTCAAAAGAGATCTCAGTTAAAATGTTTTCATTTTCCTCAATTAAAATTTCAGATGGAGAAATTTCGTCATCTAAAAGAAGAACATCGTTGAGGTATTCCTGTGTTAAGGTTCCATCGTTAAATTTATCTTTAATGTAACCGTAGTCCCCGTTATAACTGGGAACGAGTATGTAGTCTTTTAACCCTTTTATAGTAAGCATTAGACTTTGATTTAAAGGAGCGTCGCAGTCTTCTAGGTGGTCCTCTGAACCTACGGCATCGCAAACACTACAATATAATCCTTTTTGTATTGGACCCACTGGCGGCCGGTTATAATTGTCATTAATTGTTTCGTCTCCCAAGAATTTTTTCTGGGATAAACTCAGTCTGTAGAAACCTTCTTCGTCTTCGTCTAAAGCAAAATCACTTTTTAACTTATCAATGTCTACGATTTCTTCGGATGTATCAAATCTATTTATAAAAACGTTGATACCGTTGATTTTTATATCGGATGACATTTAGTATATAGAAAACATTATTTATTTACGCGATAAAATGTATATAAAAAATATAATTATATAAAATAATATATATATGTCGACTAAAGAAATAGACAATTTTAACCAACTATTTGCGGAATTTTTAGAAAAAATAATTTCAAAGTTTCAAAGTGAAAAACTCAAGACGTATTATAGAGGATTTAAAATTTTAAAGTCAACATCTCCGGATACTCCTTCTAATTTATTTATGGCTGGGTGTATCGATTACAAAACCCAGATAAAACAAAGAGATGACGCTTTTTTCTTAAAAAGTAAATCTATTAATGAAACGGCAAAAAACTTTGGCAATTTTACAGAAGATTGCGGTCTCGATACTTACTGGAATGAACTTACGCCCCCCACGAAGAAAGCTATATGGGACTATATCCAGTCTCTTTTTGTACTTGGAGAAATTATTGTAAACAAAAATAAGGACTTATTTACTAAATACAACATTATGTATGCGTCTGATTACAAGTCTGAAATCGATAATTTACATACTGGAGATTTTTCTGTAGAATTCCTAGAGAAAATAAAATAGTTATATAACATTAAATGACATCTTATTGGTTAAGTAACTATTGTTCTTTGTTTTCATCGTTTAATATTATCCCTTTTACAGGGAATAACAAAAACTATCAGTATAACTCCTTAACTAGACTTATAATTTTAATGACTTTATTGGGTTACTTATATACATTAGAAACTAATGTAATATATTCAGGGATTACTTCTTTGTTGATCTCGGTTATATTTTACTTTGTTACATTTAATTCGTCTAGTGTAGAAAAATCTGTTGAAAATCCTTCCGTAGAAAATAAAACCCCTGCCGCCAAACTTACAGAATCTGATGATTTGAAAAATCAATTAAATCAAGTATCTTTGGATTACACCCCTCCAGATACCGACGATAAGCGTAAACATATATATTTTTTAGACGGAGATCAATCAAGTTCAAAAATAACTAATGTAGACATCGATTCGTCTGAATTTTTACCTTCTGGGCCAAGAGTAGTAAATGCTATAACAAAAAATTTAACAACGCTAAATAGAAATATTTAAATTAAAATTTATTATATCATATTATATTATATAATAATGGAATATACAGGAGAAACCGCCAAATCCAAGGTCATAGACTACAACTCAGAAGGTAGATATAATCAAAAAATGGATTACGAAGTGTTACATTCTGCAAAGGTAGAGGACAGGGCAGTAAAGGCCCTTGTTAAATACAACAGGGAACAGATAGCGGGTAAAGAAATGGCTAAAAAATTAAATCCGGTCGTTGTAAGAACTAGAAATAAGGCTATAGATCTTGTTGCGGTTCCAGACGGTGTCAATCAAAGATATACTGAAAAAGTAGTGGCTTATAACAACAGGTATTACATGCTTTATGATACTGAAAATATTAATTCTGGAGACACTGGGGAAGAGTTCATTCCCATAGACTACACTAAAAATACACCTAAAAATGTTCCATTTGTAAAAAATTATCAATATAAACATTTAGATGAAACAATTGGAAACTCAAAAGTATTAAACAAGGATGTAATTACAAACGCTGGCAGACTCAATAGAATAGATAAAACATTAAATAAAACATCATAAATAGGTATAAAAAATTTAAATATACGTATTAAATAAAACATGTATATGTCCTCGAATATAGGTTCTGTATCATATTCTTCAAGAGAAGGTATAATTGATGTACCAGAAAGTCAACGTATTTATTATTTTCAACCTAATAGTTTTGAAATGGATATAAATGAAGAAATCTTACATCCATTATTGATAGCACTCTCACATAATTTAATTATAGGAGAGGACATTACAAATATAAGTACAGAAGAAACTAAAAAAACCCTGTCTGAGGATCAATTTAATCAATTAATTTTTAACCAAGAACATTCTAGTTGTTGTATTTGTATGGAAAATAAAAAATTAAATGTACGATTAAATTGTAATCATACATTCTGTAAGCAGTGTATTAAAAAATGGCTCACAGAAAAATCCAATACTTGCCCGACGTGTAGAACAGAGGTCTAATTAAATATCTTAATTTTAATATTATAATTTAAAATATTTAATTATATTAATTATGAATACAATAATTACGCTGATAATAGCATTGTCTGTATTTGGTTTATACATTAATCTGTATAGCGGGACTGATCTGTCTGACCCTGAACTTATGAGTACAGCTTTGTCACCTAGAGTATCTACAAAAGAAAATAACGAAAGAGAAAATGTCAAAATTTCCGGTGAAGTAGAAAAAATAATGCAAGATCTTAAACTAGATCCCGAAATTATGGATAAAGCAAAGGACGTTTCTACCGAAGAAATAGACGAGATGATCAAGCTCGCTGAAGAGACGAACGCTTTTATAGAGGCGCCCAAAAAATATAATGAACTTGGAGAAAAAATGAGCGACGTAAAAGATACTCGTATTTTAAACTTAGGAAAAAATGTGAAAGGTGGTTCATCTACAAGAGCATACGGATGGGTCCGTCCATCAAGCGTAGACAAAGTTGATTCTAATGGTAGCATTACTAATGAAGACATTTCTTATAAAAATAATTATCCATACAAAACATCTGAATTAAGAATGAAATCAGGTGATTCTAAAGTATTAGAAAGCATAAATGATTCGACATCATCTAGAAGATTTAAGCAGGGGGGGCAAATTGGTACGTTAATATTACCAAAAGACACGTCTGCTTTTGACATTGACAATACATTCACTAAAAGAGCTGCTAGCATTTATAAAACAAGAATAGCGTTTCAAAATAAAATTTTACCGGATGTCATGGACGTAAATAATGATTTAATAAAAGAAAGAGACAATCCGAAATTGAATTATATAGATGAAATGCCGGACAACATAGAAATTAAGACGAGACCAAATTTGGTAGGTTTTAAAGACAGGGTTGACCACATGAAAACACATGAAATTTTGTACCCAGTTGATAAGGTAAATACCGATATGCATAATATATCTCGTAATTACAATCTAAAATAAAATATTTAATATTAATTAAATCATAATGAATATTACCGATCGTAATGTTAATAGGGATAATAAAGAAATACAAACCGTTGCCAATGATATTAATAATTCTATAAGTTTACCAAATAAAGAACCTAAACAAATTAGAATATTAGAAAAGATGCCGCGGCAGAAGACCATTTCATTTAAAAAAACAGTCCCGTATGACCAAGAATATGCCACAAAAGATAACACTGTTGGTAGATCTAGTTATCACGATGATCTTATAAACTCTATAAATCTTAAAACACAGGATATTAGAGAGGATACTCATACTTTGTTAACTAGCACAGCTTCGCATTCCGGTGATATAGACGCTAAAGGCGCCAATAGAATTATTGAAAAAGTAAAACCCAAGAATCAAGTCTCTGGTATTACAGATAAAAATTTAATGGCTCATATAATTGCGCCAAGTTCTTTGACAAGCATTGCTGCACCAAAAAACGAGATAAAACCTATGAATGTATATCGCAAGGCAGATTCTACACCTTTACCTCCTATTATAATACCTACAAAATCTACTAAAGAAAAGATTTTAACTATAAGATAATTTTATCGATTATTTCTTTATTCTCTAACAGGCTTTGTTCAAAAATGTTTCTTAATTTTATCAGGGGTTGTTTAGAACCGATACTGGTTTGTATGGTTTCGTATGAAACCCATTTTACATCATTTATCTCTAAAAACTTTCTATCTATATTTATCTTTGATATAAATTTTTTAGTAGACAAGAATCTGTGTCTGTAATTTGTGTTGAAAGGAACTTTAACTAAATACATATAATAAGGGTAACCAGATGGTGTTTTACACTTTATACACTGCGAATTATATCTATTAAGTGTATTTTTAATAAGATCATAATCTTCTATACAACCAAGGGTTTCTTCCCAAGATTCTCTTGTGGCAGTTATTTCTGGATCGGATCTGTCTGTAGCTTCACATGCTCCTCCAAAATTTGACCATTTGTTGTCCCAGTCTTTTCCGAGGAAAAAATAAGGTGTTTGTTCTATACTTTTAGTATAAAACAATATACCGGCACCGTAAATTATATTATTTGTTAACATTTAACTATTAATCTATTTTGTCTTTAAAAGGAATTAAAAAAAAGATATATACAAAAGTATTACACATAAATGTACATTTGATGTCTTTATTTATAAATAAATATAATGTTAAACCCCCTCTTAATTTATTATTTACTCGTTCCAATGAAAACAAAAAAATAAATTCGTTTAATTATAATATGAGCGGTTCGGTGCCAAAAATACAGATAGAAACTGAAAATTCTTCTAGACCCACTATACAAATTAAAAACCCAATTAGCGTAAGCGGAATAGACGTATTAAGAGACTCTGATGACTCCGCTTCTGAAGCGTCTGGCAGCACCGTATCGGCAGCGCCGGCCCCATCGAAGAAAACAAGCCTTAAAAATGTAAAGTCTAAGTCTAAATTCAACTCAGAAGATTATCAGAGTTTTGTAAACAATTCTAAGAAAAAAGCAGGATCCGATAAAGATTCGGAGTCTGGGTCAGAATCTGGTTCGGGGTCGGGGTCAGAATCGGGTTCGGAGTCTGGTTCTGATTATTCTGATTATTCTGGTTCAGACGAGGGTTCTGTAACAAAAGACAAGAAAGATCCAAAACAAGAAAAACAAGAAATTCTTCTTAAGCTACTTGCATTAGAAAAGAAAGGGGTTGAGCTAACTAAGAGATACTCCATGGGTTCTAAACTTTCAGATCTACGGTTTGAATTAGAACTTCATCAGAGTAGCATGGAAACAGAGATGAGCGTAAAATTCCAACAAAAGATGTTGATGGCCGCGATTACAGGCATTGAGTTTGCTAATAAAAAATTCGACCCAATTGGAGCAAAATTAGAGGGATGGTCAGAATCCGTGATGGATAACTTAGACGATTATGAATCTGTATTTCAGAGACTTCATGAAAAATATAAAACCCGCGCAGAACTCCCCCCAGAGTTACAACTAATGGTAACATTAGCAGGAAGTGCATTTATGTTCCATATAACTAAGTCATTGTTCAGTAGCGCTCTCCCGACTGGTGATAACGGACTCCAAAATTCGGAAATCATGAAGAACATAGCGGCGGCAATGAGCAATTCATCTGGCCCTCCTCCAAAACCAAATTCAAATGAAATATCTGGACCAAGTATGAACTTGGCTAGTATGATGAAAGATGATGATTCCGTTTCTAATAGTACGGTAGAAACTTCTAAAGAAGTTAAAATTAATGATAAGGGAAAAAGAGCTATTAATATTTAAGATTAAATAAAATAAAATAATGTGTATTGTATATAAATGGTATTATTTTATAACCAAGATTCGACACCTTTGCCTGAAACTCCAGACCCATCTTTATTATCGAGAGATGATGTATATAAAAGTCGCCCTCGAATCTATACTACTGATACTCCACAAATGGGACTTTATCAAGAGAATAGAGGTCTCCTAGAAAATTTGTCTAGAACTTTGTTTGGAGGATCGCTAGAAATGGAAACTATTGTAAGAACTGACGAGTTTGGTAATTTGTCGCCGGATGAAAAAATTATTTACTTAATTAAGATTAACCAAGCGCAAGGGCAAGCCGTGTCTAGCTATTTAAGACTTATATTATTTATTCTAGCGATGATAGTATTTAAAATGTACTCTTAAAAATGGTCGCGCCTTAACCAATATTGATAATTTTAGTATTTATATTATTCATTGTGTATCTGGAATTTGTATAGGATAATTTTCTAAATTCTTCTATACTTTTGTCCCCTCCGTATTCCTTTAATGTGAATATACTAGGAGCACACTTAATTCTAAAGTCTTGTCCAAAAAGAGTTCTATAAAATTGACCCACTAGATAACTTTTTTGTTCGAAATTTTTATTACTGATACAATAAGATTTAACACAATTTGGAGAACAAAAATTACCAAATAATTTATAACGTTGTAATTTTGCACAATAATCTATAGGTAAATAAAATGGTTTAATATTAAATGTGTGGTGACAATTATAACACCTTATTTCATTTGTATTTTGTTTAGTTTTTGTTATGTCTGTTCCTCGGTTATAATGTTTTACACTCTTTACATTTTCTTTGACTACGTCACATGTGTCTTCTTCGTCACTTGATAAAACTATATTACATTCTTTATTATGTTCTGTAAAAAAGTCTGAAATGTCTACGTCTTCTTCTTTTTCTTTATCGTGTACTTGTATACAAAGATTTCCAAAAGAGAGGGCGCTACTCGAATAGTCTTCTTGAATTTCGTCACTGTTTTCAAAAAAAACATCCTCAGTTTGATTTTCATGAATGTAATTATTCTTGAAAGTAGTAGTTTCCCATTTCTTTTTTCTACCCCTTTTCTTCTTAACCACTTCTTCCGAAACAACCGGTGTTACCTCTAAGACCGTCTTTTTTTTGCGTCCTCTTTTCTTACTAGTTTCTTCCATTAATTGATTTAAAGAAACCTTCTATTTAAAAGAATAAATGTTTGCTTTATATACCTTTACTTTTATAGGTCTACTCACGTACATCTTGAACAAAACTTATAATTACTTTAGTCCTTATAAGACATTCGAAGACAAATACGAACATGACTATTACAATCTATTGTGTTATCGCGTAATTTTTGAAGACGCTTCCGAAGTTCTTAAATCTGAACTAACAGACGAACAAGTTGAGGAAATGGATATTGAAGAAAATAAAATTAAATGTATTATAATTGAATATATGTTTAATGGAGAATTTATGAAGTACATCACTTACACAAAAGATATCAGATTTCCCATTTATCCCTTTGACGTTGCTATAACAAAGTATCCGTATTACCCAGAGGTGATTATTCTTAACGGAATGGACATCACAAAGTACATTAACCCATGGTTGGGCCCATATTGTAATTTTTATATTGACCGCGAAGAACCAATTAAACTTGAAGATGCTTTGATGGAACATCCAGATTATAAAGAATTTGATTTTAACAACGGAACCCTATTAATGCTTTCAAATGAAACACCTCTAAACGGCAGAAAATGTATCACTAAGCCCCTTCCTTGTAAGCTTATATGGAAGAGACACGCTGCTGTAGATCCCAGGGATGAACATCTATTGGAATAGATGCCTTTTTAAAAAGTGTATTGTAATGTATTTAAAAGACAAGTTTATTTAAATCTAAATGATGACAGACAAAATTGAAGAAACTGTATTATTTAGATTTAAAACTGTTCAGACAAATGCTATAAGAATTCTTTTCGAATCGCTTAAAAATATTCTTTCAGATGTAAATTTCAAGGCAGATGCCACTGGTCTAAAACTTACAACAATAGACGGTACAAACAGTGCTATTGTAAATTTATTTCTTCAAAAAGAGAAATTTGAAGAATACATTTGTACTAGAGTAACTAATATAGGCGTGAATCTATTGTCTATTTTTAAAATTTTGAAAGGTATTAAACACGCCGACACTATATCATTTACTATATATCAAAACGAAGATGGACACATGTATATCCAATGTGAAAATAGCGAAAAACAATCAAAAATTTGTACTAAAATTAAACTTCTTGATATGGACGAAAAGATTTATAAAATTCCAGACATCCGTTTTAATAGTTATATAACTATGCCAAGTTCTGATTTTCAAACGTACATTTCAGATCTTTCTAACATTTCAAACGAAATACATTTTACATACAGTAATGCACTTAAACTGCGTGCTATAGGAGATTTTGCTGATCAAAGTATCACAATTAATGAAACAAATGATAATCCAGATACAGAAGAACAATACGGCGTCTACCATACCAAATACATTCTACTGTTTACTAAATCTACTAATTTATGCAGCACGGTTGAAATTTATCTAAAGACAGGATACCCTTTGACTATTTTATACAGCGTAGCAAATTTAGGCCAGATTAAATATTGTCTTGCTCCAAAACCAAATTAGTTCTCAGAATCTATCACGTCGTCATCGTTTTGACTTATACAAAATTTACATTTGTATTTATAGTACATCTTAAGAAACGTGTCTTTAACTATTATAAACGCCGTTTTAATTAAATAAGAATTTTTAACCAGATTTAATACAATTTCAAGCTTTTCATAATCTACATCTATACTGTATTGTTTAGTTAAAATTTCGTGTATACATAATATAATTATTTTTTCAAAATCTTTTGATTGAAAATTTTTAATGTATTTCTTATTTATATCCAAAAATTCTACAACTTTAAGTACAATTTTTGGATAATCTATTTCTTCATCTTTTACGATGGAATAAAGACCGTTATTTCTTAAACGATTTAATAATTTGATATAATAGTCTTTACTTCTTATTTCAATAATTATTTCTTCAATTTTCATTTATTATATAATGTATAATACATAATTTAATTCAAATTAAATTAATTTAATAATTTGATAAGTAGAACCTATTACTATTCCCGAAAATGTATCAGTGGCAAAAGAGTACCAAAAACCTAAATTATCGTAATAATGTTGTTTAAGATGGGGAAATAAGCCCGAGTATCTCATCGGTATACCTACTGTTCCAGATATAAATATAGTTAATAATATAGTGTATATATTAAAACCGGACAACTTTAATAAGTCTGTAGATTTAATTATAATGTAATGTGTTATTGCCCCGACGAATCCAGCTATAAGCGCAGCTGATAAAACAGTATGTTCTTCAAAATATCCTTTGAGTACTGTAATCCATTTCATATTTTCGATTCCAAAAAACGTAATTTTACCCTCTGAAAAAAGTCTAAGGATTACATCCCAAAACGCAGTTATTAAAAAAATAATTATTATATCTTTTGTTAAATTATTTTCTGTATTCATTACGATTTATTTATTTAAAAAAAATATATTTTATTTATAATAAAAGATGTTCTCAAACTTACCAATGCCTGTTATACTCTTCTTAGTAATTACTGCGATTGTTGGCGTTCTATGGATGACCGGTACATTTTCTACTAGAAAACAATATAGAAATAGAGACTCGTTTTCATTAGCAGGTGATATTCAGAAGAACTTAACAACTTTAAATGCCGAGGCGATTAACAATCAAGCTTCTAATAAATTTCATTTTGATGATAGAATTACCGGGGCCGTATTAGACGATGGTTCACGTTTAGACTCTTTGTATACCGAAAAGACTTATAGGGGTCCGTACGGTATTTCTACCAGGTCTCAGTTAGATACTGATGAACCGGTCGCCGCACTCGTAAGTGATGTAGAACCATCTGTTATAGTAGAAGTAGATTCTTCCCAGGTTAAACAGGGTCATAGTCTAGCGGTTAAAGCGGAAAATGTAGTATCAACCGAGGATGTAATTGTAAAGGCAAATGATGTTAAGCCCGGCGAAAGAGTTACTGTAAAACCGACCCAGGTCAGGGCGAGACAGCAGGTACTTAAACGGAGCATTGTATCGGGTAATTCTGAACTAGTAAATAAAGAAGATGTCGACATTAACGAAACAATAATAGCAGATTCTAGCCAGTTAGATCCAGATGCAACTGTTGTAGTTAAAGCGAATCAAGTAAAGGCTAAAAAGACAGTTGTAGCTAATAGCAAGTCTCTTTCAGCTGGAACGAAAATAGCCGTTGCGGCGCAAGACGTAAAACCTGACGAGATTGTAATGGTAATGTCGTCTCAAACCAAGCCCAGTGTTAGAGTAAATCAAGATAATAGGTATATCGATGAGATAGATGTAGAAATACCATTGACCGCTCCCGGAATTGAGGTGGAAGTGGCGGAACCTCTTTCAATTGGTACTGTAGAAAATAGACTAGCGGGTAATGCTGGATTTGGAAATGTATATTCGATGAATAAGTATCCAACAAAAAAAGCTTACACTACAATGAGCGCCCGTCAGAATTTATCTGAATTTCCTGTAAGATCTACTGTTCACACGTCCGTTATCTAATTAAACATTCAACAAATGTTTCAGAAATGTCTGTATTTTCAGTTTTGTAACCAATTTTAAATTTCTTACTTTTATACAATGAGAGTCGTTTGCGGTGCCAATTATTAAAGACACTTATTGTATCATTGATATCTATGACAATTGGTAGATTTTCATTTTTCCTGCGTAAAATTCTGCCAACTGCCTGTTCAACATTGCCCTTTGGAGAAGCAAGTATCAAAGTATCCAAACCTGGATTATCGTAACCCTCTGACGCCATTTGATACGTTGCTATTATAATTCTACATTCGTTTGACTTTTTAAGATTTTCCGTTTTCATCCCTCCATAGTACAACCCAACTGAATAAGAAGTCAATGCTTTATACAACAAGTCACAATGAGCTTTACGATCAGATAGTACAAGAATTTTTCTGTTAGATGTATAACACTCTTTAATTAATTTCAATATGAATGTATTTCGAGCCTCAATTTGTGTTATAGAGGTAATACTGGCGGGGGAATTTACTTTTCCATTTGGTGAAAATTTAATTGTATCTTCTGAAAAATCTGAGAAATTGTATACATGTATTTCTGGTTCTATAATAAGTAATTGTATATTTACCGCTACTTTACCTAGAAACCACCCAAGCGTATATTCCAAACGATCCGCTCTTTTCAAGGTTGCAGTAAGTCCAAGATTATATTTAGCCCCTATCTTATAAAATACGCTTGAAAAAACTTTCGAGCAATAATGATGTGTTTCGTCGTAAACAGCAAAGGAAAAATCTTTGAAAACTTCTTCTGGGTAGTCCTTCATTGAGATACTCTGAATCATTCCTATACATACACTTTTAGTTGTATCTACAATCTTACCCCGAACTATACCAGGTGAAACACCTAAAAATTTTTCAATTTGTTCTTTCCATTGTTCCATGAGCGATTCTTTATTAACTAAAATTATCGTTTTAACTCCGAGTAAATGTGAAATATAAAGACTAGCAAAGGTTTTACCCCATCCAGTATATAAAGAAGCTATACAAGAACCATTTTCAAGTAATTCGGAATATATTGCTTCAATTGCTACTTTTTGATATTCTCTCGGTGAAGCATTTATGGGAATGTCCACAGAATGTACATGGTTTAAAACTAATTCTCCTTCACTGCTAAAGTATCTTGGTATGTACATAAATTTATTTGTAAGTTTATACATGACATAATTTACTGGAGCATAATCACCGGGGGTAAAAGGTGTAACGGTTAATTCTTTCTTAAGTCCCGTTCTTGAAAGGTCTATACGACGTCCAAACGGCATATATAACTACATTAAATTTATTTTTATATTTATTTAAAGAAATGAAATATATATTTTCAATGGTAAAACTTTATATCACAACAGAACGTGTAGCTAGATACAATAAGAGATGTAATAACAAACAAATTTCAGAAATGCAGAGTATCATTAAGAAAAAAACGGACGAAGTACATGGATTTATTGAAGATAATCGTCAAATTAGCAATTCATTGTCGCGCGCAAATGGATTCAATAAAATGATTTATCATACTTATTCTGGACTCTATAATAGATATACAAATATCGTGCGCGAATTTGATAAGATGAGAGTTTATCTTCGCGATACAGAAGAAAAGCTGAATAAGACTACCGAATTGTACGAAAATCTAGAAGACATCTACAATGAAAAGGTAGAAGAATGTGAAAGACTTAATAAAGTTGAAAAAATGGAAGAAGGCGAAATTAAAGAAGAAAATAAACTATAAATATATATAAACAGGTATAAAGAAAAAAAATATATCATATTATGTGAATACTTCTATGGAGGCGTAGCTCAGTCGGTTAGAGCGTCGGTCTTATGAGCC
>TARA_B110001450_G_scaffold151894_2_pt1 | contig 14450 bp, 10 predicted proteins | sample TARA_B110001450 | Tara Oceans TARA_B110001450 (sample SAMEA4396538) | marine metagenome | biome: Polar Biome; feature: [SRF] surface water layer (ENVO:00010504); material: water (ENVO:00002006), including particulate matter (ENVO:01000060) such as... | depth 5 m | reverse complement strand
TCTTTTTTATCTTTTTTATCTTTTTTATCTTTTTTATCTTTTTTATCCTTATTACTTCGTTTGTTTTTACGGGTTTTTTTCTTTTCTTTTTTAATAGAACCTTCTTTACTATTATCAACTACTCCAAAAAATTTAATAAATATTTTTTCATCAATTACATCATTGTTGTCTAAAGTTAAATGATTATTTATACACAAATTATCATTAATTTTTAATGGAGGGTCTGCTAAATTAAATCCTTGTAATAAGGATAGATTTTTAAATCTATTATTTTTTTTATCTAATAATCCTAAATCTAAATTAACCATAATTACTATATATTATAATATTATTAAACTATGTTTTTAGATTTTATTTATTCTTTATTATAAAGTCGTCTTATTATTTTATTTTTACTATAACTTCGCTTTGATTTAATAAAATTAATTAATTCTTTTGATTCTTTTGATTCATCAAAATATTCATTTAAACATTCTTCTAAAAATTTATAAGTTAATACATTTGCAGTATTCACTTCTACAAAGCCTAATTTTCCATCACTAATATTTACATTGGGGGGTTTCATATTATTATTACTAAAATAATCAAAAAGATTACTACTAATATTGTTTTTCTCTTCTCTCAATTCTTTCATTGATTGTGCTAATTTTTTGCTATCATTATCTAATTTTACCCATCTTTTAATATTTTCTTGCAAATCCATGTTAAAAACAAATAATTATTTTATTAAATTAATTATAAAATAATAATTTTATATAGTTTTAATATAGTTTTACTAAATTTATCTTCTGCTTTTACGTGATTTTGTTGCTTTTTTGGATTTTGCTGCTTTTTTGGATTTTGCTGCTTTTTTGGATTTTCTGTGTTTCATAAATTGATTTAATAATAATAAACCAGCAGGAACACTGACATCTGCTAAAAATGTACCTCCTTTATTTCTTCTTTTTTGTTTTCTTCCACCTTTAGTCTGGTTTTTTCTTCTACGACCTCCCGATTGAACATTTAAAGAATCCATATTATATATAATACAAAGAGAAAATAAAATAAATAAAATATAAAAATTAGGGCAATATTATTACTATTATTATTTTAAGTTTTTCCTAATTTTTGATTATAACGAATTAATAAAACTAAAATACCTAAATGTAATAAAAAACTGCTTAATATAAAGAATATAAAAAAATATAAATAAATCCCTAATTCTTTAAAAAAATAATCAAATAATGGCTTTAGTAATTCTCTGACTTCTTTTTTAAATTCTTTAGATTTCATCATATTTGTACAATGTTCAAATAACAAATTTTTTGCACTCATTAATATTAAAATATAGAATATTTTTTAATATTTAACATAACAAAATAATGTTATAAACTATTATTTATTTTAATTATTTATTTATTTTAATTATTTAATTAAATAATTATTTTTAGTGTTTTGCGTGTATTTTGCTTTTCATTTTTCTATATTAAATTTAATTACTAATGAATAATAATAAAATTTATGATTTAAATGATCCATTTGATTTTAGTTTATTACATTTAGCAAATCCATCTTTAATAAATAATAACAATTATTTTAGTAAAATCTCCCAAGGTTCTATGAAAAAAAATTTATATTTACAGTTACCTAAATGTACTACAAAACAAGGTATAGTAAAAAGTTCTTCTAAAAGTTATTGTGAATTATGTTATGGAATTACTGAAAAAACTATAATTGAATTTTTAGAAAATTTAGAAAAACATATTTTAGACGAAATATACAAAAATAGAGAGCTTTGGTTTTATAATGCAGATTCCATGACTTTAGAGGATATTGAAGATTTAATGACTCCATTAATTAAAACATATAAACATGGTAAAAATTTTCTTTTAAAAAATAACATTAAATTAGATAAGTTTAAGATATATGATGAAAATGAAAATAATGTAACTATAAATGATTATAATTTAAGCCATGAATTTATTCCTTTAATAAACATAAATGGTGTAAAATTTTCTAGTAAAAATTTTAGTATTGACTTGGTACTAACACAAATGATGGTAATATATCCGTCTGAAGAATTTGAACAACAAGTATTAATTAAAACAAATAAAAAGCCAGAAGTTTTAGAAGAAATGAGAGAATCTAGAGAATCGGTCAAAGTAGAAAAAAAAGAAATAGAAGAATCTAAACCCGAATTAGAAATTATGGAATCCAAAGAATTAGAAGAACCTAAACCTGAATTAGAAGAACCTAAACTTGAATTAGAAGAACCTAAACTTGAATTAGAAGAATCTAAAGATTTAGAAGAATGTAAACAACCACTAGCTTTAGAACGCAATGTGGAAATACAAATAGAAGAACCCAAAGAAACAGAACAATTTAAGGCCGAAAAAGAGGATACAAAAGAAAATCAATCTTTTAAATATTTGACCAATGCAAATGAATTAACACAAATAGATACTTTAGATTTAAACGAAGAAATTGAGAATACTCCGATAGAGATTAAAACCCGAGATGAGATATATTTAGAGATTTATAAAAAGGCAAAAAAGAAGGCAAAGGAAATTAGAAAAAATGCAATAGAAGCATTTTTACAAGCGAAAAATATCAAATCAAAATATAATCTAGATTCTTTAGTAGAAAGTAGTAGCAGCGAAGAAGAAGAAGAATATATATGAATTCAAAAATTTACTTTTTAATAAAATATTTTATAACTTGTAAAATAAATTGTAAAATAAATTGTAAAATAAATTGTAAATAAATTGTAAAATAAATTTTTTAAAAAAAGCAAAATTTTTATTTATGTTTTAGTAATAATTAATAACTTTAATTAATTAAATAATAAAATAATTGTAAAAATATTTTATTATTTATTTTATATAAATGGCTGCTTTAAATAAAATGTTTAAAAGTTTCAAAAATGAGCATTTTCTTGGAATCGCTGGTTTATTAGTTGTAGTATTTGCTTTATACAAATATTCCGAAAATAAAAATGTATTAAAAATGGGTTACTCCAATTCAAGAGCTCTAAATTCTGCACCAATCAATCAAGCTAATCCAAGTGTTGTAGGTGCTTCAACATCAAATGCATATGCCCCATTTAATGGACAAGCAAGTGCTGCTGTTTCTAATTCGGCAAGCTCAAGTGTAGCAATGAACAAACCTGCTTCCAATCCAGCTGATTTATTACCTACTGACTCTAACAGTTCGTGGGCATCAATGAATCCTGTTGGAGACTTAAAAAATATCAATTTATTAAATCCAACACAAGTTGTAGGAATTAATACCCAAGGTAGTAGTTTAAGAAATGCCAATTTACAATTAAGATCCGAACCACCCAATCCCAGAATGAACACAAACTGCCCATGGAATGTTTCAACCATTGAAGAAGATAATATGAGAAAACCTTTAGAAATAGGTCAATAAATATATTATATAATATAAAATTTTTAATTTTTTATAATAAAATTTTATATTATATGGATAATTACGTTTTAAATACAATATTGATGGTATTTATTGTTATTGTTGCTGCAAAAATGTATCTTCAATCCGATAGTTTTAATTTAAGATGTATTATATCGGGTGTAAATGGCAATACATATTGTGTGCGTGATAGGAGCAAATTACATCTTGCAGCAGACAAATTAGCAACCATTAATAATAAAATGAATAAATTAGTGGCTCATATGGGACAAAAATATCCAGAAAAGGAAAATGTAAAACGCTTAGTCAATGGTTATAATCCAAAGAAAATATATGAAACATTGCCAACGAGTGAATATACTGCCTATAGTGAAAATAAAGGTGAAAAATTAGCATTTTGTTTAGATACTGAAAAAAATAGTCAAGGACGATTAATTGATATTAATACGCTTATGTATGTTGCTTTGCATGAGTTAAGCCATGTTGCAACCGAATCAGTTGGTCATACTGATGAATTTTGGGAAAATTTCAAATTTTTAATTACTGAAGCAAAAGAAATTGAAGTATATAATCCGGTTGATTATAAAAAAGAACCCTCGCGTTATTGTGGTATGAATATTACTGATAATCCATTTTATGACTTTTAATTGTCTACGTTTTTCACATATGTTTCTTTACAGAGATTTTTTATTACTTTTTCATCTATACTGGAACTAGACTTACCTATTGTTGAGATTGTTTTTGTAAAATAATCAGTTTTATCTTCGCTATTCATATAATCTGGATTTGACATTTTCCAATCCATTAATGCATTGAAGTTTTTTGAAGATGCTTTTTTTATTGCACCTTTTATTTTTTCTTTAGATTTATCTTTACACCAATTATCTTCATCCTTTATATATAATGTTTCTCGTTTTATATCGGTACAATGCATTGGTCTTTGATAAATAGAAAGCTTATTCATATTATCAATTATTGATTTACTTAAACCATCTGCTAGACCTTTTTTATTTGTAAAGTCTAATTGCTCAAATGTTATTTTGATGGATTTTATGAAATCACTTATATTAATTGCATCTTTGCATTGCTCATTTAAAAACACATTAATATTAAATTTATTATTTTGAATATTATTATTATTATTACCTATTTTAGGTATAAGCTCACTTATTTGTTTTTGTTGTTGAACAATAATATCTTTTAATTCTTTAATAATTATACTTTCACTAATTGAATCAACTTCTGATTTTATTAATTCTTTATTTGAATTAATAACATTTATACTATTATCGCTATTATCTATTATACTACATTTTTTTTTATGTCGTGATAACCCAGATAGATACATATAACTTTTATTGCATATTTCACATGTAAATAAATTATTGGAACTTTTTGGAACATTATTATTATCATATATTATCTTTTTATGTTTTGGTGTCATTAAATGACGAGTATATTGACTTTCACGACTTGTAGTATAGTTACATTTTAAACAAACAAAATTTTTGGAACTTTTTGGAACTTTTTTATTATCCATTTTTTATATATAATGATAATAAAAAAGTTCTTAAATAATAATTTTGGAACTTTTTGGAACTTTTTATTATCATTTGTTATCATTTAATTTTTATCATAACAATGATAATCACATATTATTACAAATTAATATCATTATAGCATTAAAAATAATTGTAATTGTAAAAATAGAACTTTTTGGAACTTTTTTTGTTATCCTAAGTTACCATTTTAAAAATCAATATTTTATATTATTTTTTCATTGTAACAAAAAATTGAAATATACAATTGTAATTTTGTTATCATTTTACATAATAAACATAAAAATTATGTTTTTTTATATATTTTTTATATAAAGGCTAGCCCATATCAAAAATGGACATTTTTATAAATGTCCAATTCCAAAAAAATTACCAAATCTTTTTTTCTCATTTTTAATCACTTTTTTAAAGATTTTTATTTTATTATGATAAATGGTAATAAAATGAAAATATGGGGTTTTTTGGTGTTTTCTTTAAGTTGTTTTTTATATTATTTAAAAGTAATATAAAAAATATTAATTTTCGGAGTTTTTCACATATGTTTCTTTACATAGATTTTTAATTACTTTTTCATCTATACTGGAACTGGGCTTCCCTATTGTGCTTATTGTCTTTGTAAAATAATCAGTTTTATCTTCGCTATTCATATAATCTGGATTTGACATTTTCCAATCCATTAATGCGTTGAAGTTTTTTGATGATGCTTTATTTATTGCACCTTTTATTTTTTCTTTAGATTTATCTTTTGACCAACTGTCTTCATCCTTTATATAAAGTGTCTCTCGTTTTACATCAGTGCAATGCATTGGTCTCTGATAAATAGAAAGTTTATTCATATTTTCTATTATTGATTTACTTAAGCCATCTGCTAGACCTTTTTTATTTGTGAAATCCAATTGTTCAAAAGTAATATGTAATGATTTTATAAAATCACTCATATTGATTGCATCTTTGCATTGCTCATTTAAAAACATATTAATATTGAATTTATTATTTTGAATATTATTATTATTATTGCCTATTTTAGGTATAAGCTCACTTATTTGCTCTTGTTGTTTCGCGTTTTCTTTTATAAGTTCTTTTATCATATTTTTTAATTCTTTATTATCTTCTTTTAACTCTTTATTATCTTCTTTCAATTCTAATATTTCTTTTTTGTCTTCTATTGTTATTAAATCTGTATTTTCAATTATTAAAATACATTTTTTTTTATGAACACTTAAGCTTTGTCTATGTTTATATTTTTTTCCACATTCACATGAAAACGTTTTATCCGGGATTTTTTGGGAATTATTGTCAACATTTGTCAATATTATATGTTTTTCGGTTAATAAATGTTTATTAAAATCCTTTTTATTACATGTAATATAATTACATTTTTCGCATTTATATTCTTTTGGGATTTTAAGGGATCTGTCTGTCAACATTTGTCAATATATATATGTTGACATAAAAATCCCCTAAATTGTTTTTTAAAATAAATATTAAAAATCTTTATAAATCAATAATTTAATTTGTTATCATTTATGTATATAAATTTTTAAAAAGTAAAAAATCTTTATTTTTTTATAAAGGTTAGCCCATATCAAAAATGGACATTCTTAAAAATGTCCAATTCCAGAAAAATTGCCAAATCTTTTTTTCTCATTTTTAATCACTTTTTTAAAGATTTTCATTTTATTATGATAAATGGTAATAAAATGAAAATAAGGATTTTTTGGTGATTTTTAAAGTTTTTAAGAACTTTTTTGGTTGTATTTTGTTTTATATAATTTTTATGTTATAAAATTATATAAAAAATATGCATTTTTAAATACTATTATAGTAATAAAAATATTGGATTAAAATACTGGAACTAAATTGAACTTTTTGATTTTATAATACAACAAAAAAGGTTCTCAAATTTATATTCTAGTATAAACTCTATCCAAAATAGTATAATCATATTCTTTTCCATTAGTATCATGAGTTTCTTGGCTTACAAATTTATAAATATTAGTGTCTATTGTTGGAAAAAATGTATCACATTCAAAATCTTCATCAATATAAGTAATATATAAATTTTTTGGTTTTAATAAACCACTATTACAATAACTATTTAAAAATAAATCATATATTTTTGAACCACCAATAATCCATACTTCATCATAATTTTTTAATTTAACAAAATCCTCTAAACTCTCTATTTTTGAAAAAGATTTGACTATATTTTTATTATCAAATGTTTCGTCAATATTTAGACTACTACTTAAAATTAAATTATCTCTATTTGGCAATGCTTTGTTAATACTATTAAAAGTATTTTTCCCCATAATGATTGCAGTAGATTGTATATTATTTTTAGGTGATGTATATTTTTTGAATTTTTTTAAATCACTTGAAATCTTCCATGGTATACTATTTTCATTTCCTATTCCGTTGTTTTTACAAAATGCAACAATTAAATTTACATTAATATTATTATTATTATTAATATTATTATTATTCATTTTATCTATATAAAATTATAGTGTTATATTTATATAGATGTATAATATATTTAAATTTTACAACAACAAATATGACACTGCTAGTAATAAAGAAACATTAAGCGAAATTTATGTATTTATTAAAAATTTATATTATGCGAATGAATTATCAATTAGTATTGAAGAATTAAATGAAGATTACACCAATAATAGTAAAGATTTTTTAGAATCTACTATTTTTAAAGAAACATTTGAAGAACATTTTACAGATTTAGATAAATCATATATAAATGATTACGAGCCAAAAATATATTTCGTAAATGAAAATATTTATTACGATGATACTATTGAAACTATAAAATTTAAATTTCTAAAACATTATAACAATTTAGCAGATAATAATGCTGTGGATAAATTATTTTATGAAGAAATATATTTATTTGGTTTAACTAATAAACCATTTGACCCTATAGAAATTTATGATAATTTAACTATTAATGGTAAAAATAAATTAAAAAAGGAGAATTTACATAATTATTTAATAAATGTTAACGAGCAAATAAAAATATTAACTTCTTTGCAAGATAAAGAGGTATATGATTATAATGATTTATATGATTTATATGATGATTCAAAAGAAATGAAATTGAAGGATATTAATGTTCTTAATTCAATTGGGCAAAGTATTAATATGAAATTTTCTTATAATTACAGTGTTAATCCATTTAAACTTAATAATTATAGTGAGATTTTAAAAACACTATTAAACAGTTCTATTTCAACATTAAATAATAGTTGTTTATTTGATTATAATATTGTGAATAATAGTTTACATATATGTTTATTTAAAAATGTATTAAAATATGTTAAAGTTAATCTGGAAAATGATGTAGAAAATACGCTAAAATTATATTATCCGTTGTTATTAGACAATGAAATAAATAGTATAGAAAGTTATGAATTAAAAAAGCCATTTTTATTAAAAAAAACGATAGATCATATTATAAATCCTAATTTTATAAAAAAATTGGAATGCATTGACATATTAAATAATGTAAATCTAAATTCACAAAATCTTTCTAATAAGATTAAAGGAATAACTTATTTAAATTTTAATATACATCCAAAATCAAAAATAAGTCTTTCTTTAGAGTCAATATTTAAATTATTAAATAGTTCAAAATTATTTCCAATAATTAAATATAATCCTGGTAAAAAAATAGAAAACATTTATAGATTTTATTGTAATAAAATTTCAAAAGACAATAAAAAGATTCCTTATTTTAAAAAGGATAAAATACTAAAATATACAAAAAGTGTAGGAAAAACAAATACATTATCGGTGGTAGTGAATAATAAATATAAAGGTTTTAATGAAGTATTCAGTGAATTATTTATTGAATTTGATATGTATGGTACAATAAATATAAAAATAAATTTATTAAATCCAACAAAATTAGATGAAATAAATTCGGTAATTTCGGTAAATATAAACAAAATTTTGCAAAATTTAATGCAAAATATTCCTTCTTTAGATGTAAATATAAAATTATTCGAATCTTTAAATGATAATAATATTGAAATTATTAATATGAATTATGTATTTAACTATTTAAATAATTATGATTTCAAATTAAATGAATTTGATAAAATCAAAAGTTGTTTAACTATTTTGATGAATTCTATAAGTGATGAATCTAATAAAATAGAAAAAGAAGATACTAAAAATAATAAATTATTTCGTTATAAACGTGTATCAAATTATAATGAATCAGATGGTATAACAGCGTTTATAATTGAAAATATAAAACAACAATTAAGTGCCACAGAAATAATAAATAATTTGAATTCCAATTATCAATTTGATAATTTAGTAGAAGCAAAAACATTATTTGAGCAAACAATAGTTTCTTTAAATTTGATGCAAAATTTATTTAGTAGTAAAAAACTGAAAATAACAAATAATCCAGGATTTGGCATAGAAGTAAATAAACCAAGTAACGATTCTTTAAGAATTATTGTATCAAATATTGATAATATCAATTATATTACTTATTTTAATATTTATTTTGATAGTTTAATCAAAATAATAATAAATAATTCAAGTAATAATATAATAGATGAAAATATAGATTATAAAATTTGCTCACTTACTACGCGAGGAAGAAAGCCAGACACTAAAGAATTTTTTATAAAAGACAATATTGAAAATCCATTATCAAAACAACAAGATGGTGTGCATATTACAAATATTTCCAATTTTAAGAAAGCAATGGAAGCAACCGCTGAAACAAAAGAAGATGTTATGGATGAACAATTAGATATAGATGATTTATTAAGTTTAGCAAGCGAACCAAATGATGATTTATTAGATATATTACTGGGAGACGACAGTGATGAAGATGATGAGGAAGAGGATAGCAATAATGAAGCTGAAGAGGATGAAATTATATTAGATAGTGATTTTAGTAATGTTCATGAAGATGAGAAAGAAAATTTAGAAAATAAAAAAGATGACAACGAAGACGAAGACAAATATGAAGATGAATATTTAGTAGAGGGATATGAAGATGAAGATGAAGATGAAGATGAAGATGGACATGAAGATGAAGAGGAAACGAATGAATTTGTAAATGACGATAAAAACCCGGATAAAAAAACAGATAAAAAAATGAATAAGAAGATAGCTAAACCGAATAATAAGATAGGTTATCGTCTTCAACGATTGGCTCGTTTTGAGAATAAATTGTTTAGTACTAGTAATAATAAAATAAAAATTATGAAATCAAATAAAGATAATATGTATGAAATTTATTCGCGACTTTGTCAATCGCATAGACAGCCAATTGTAATTAATCAAGATGAAAAAGACAAAATAGATAGTGAAAGTCCGGGTTCATATCAAGATATTCTTGAATATAATACAAAGCCAGGTGAAAAATATTATTATATATGTCCTGCATTTTGGGATATTGATAAAAATATGTCATTAACACAAGAAGAATATGAAAAAAATAAGTCAGCTAATGTTTCGCTTGGTACGAAATTTAAATATCCTAATTTTTTAGAAAATGATATAGAAGGCAAAAATTCAGATTTTTGCTTACCTTGTTGTTATAATAAAGTTAGTGAGAAAGTTAAGGCAAGAAATGCAACTTGCAATAAACGCATTAAAAAATTACATGAAAATGATGTTTTAAATAATTATGATGATGATCCTGTTTATGATATAAAAGTAAAAGATAAAAAATTATATTTTAATGCTAATACTAATACTAATTTTAGTCCAAAAAGTGAGGATTTTATAAATAGTGATATTGATAATAATGAAGACCAAGAATTACCACTTGATGATACTGCTAATAGTAGTAATTCTAAAGAGGCAAGTAAAAAAAGTGAAATAAAAAAAATATATATTATAGCTGAAAATAGTGTATATATACCAAAAGGCAAATTCGTGGGATTACCATCATTGGTTAGTAAATTTTTACAATTTGATAATAAATTATGTATATTACCAGGTGAAAGCAATTATTTGAGACCTAATTATAGATGTTTATTGCGTTATGGAATTGAAAAAGGATTAAACAATAGTCAATCATTTATAGGGTGTTTGGCGGATGCGTATGTTAAATATTATAAATTATCAAACGAGTTAAGTATTAAAGAATTTAAAAATTTAATATTGGAAGGATTAAGTATTGATAATTTTATAACATATAATAATGGTAATTTAACACATATTTTTTTGGCGAAAAATATAACTAATGAGTTATTGGATTCAATAACTATTGATGAAATTTATAAAGAAAGTAATTTTTATAAATCATTGAATCCTGATAATAAAGATCATATTAATCTTTTTAAAAAAATAACAAATGCATTTGATAATTTTAGAAAATATTTGTTTACTAATAATTCAGTAATTGATTATACGTATTTATGGGATATAATATGTAAGCCAAATCCTAAACTTTTTAAAAATGGTATTAATTTATTAATACTTGATATCACAAATGAAGATATTACACAGAATGTCAAAGTAATATGTCCAAAACAAGGATATTCAAATGAATTTATGGATAATAATAAATTATCTTTAATATTATTAAAAAAAAATAATAATTATGAACCGATTTATGGAGTAAAAGATGATTCTATTGAAAATAGATATACCGTATTATTTAGTTTTGATTATACTAAAGACGAGATCCAGATGATTGAGTTTAAAAAGGTTATAAACATTATTAAAGATAATATCAATGAGCGGTGTTTAACTGAAAAGGCAGATGATTATGATTTTGAGAGAAACATTGCTTTGAATGAATTGATTAAAATTTTACAAAAAATGAGATATACTATAGATTTTCAAGTAATGAATTATGAGAATAAAATAATCGGTGTTTTTGTTGGCATTGAAAATGAGTTGCAAGAAATTATAAATTATTTTGTTCCTTGTTATCCTAGTAATTTATATGTAAATGACGAAGAAAATATACCATATAAATTCATGGATGATGATTCTATAAATTATACTAGTTATGATAATACTAAAAGTTTTTTAAATAAATTATATGCAGAAAGTGGTGAAAAAATAAAAGTGAAGCCAAGATTTAAAATATTGAATGATACAATGATTATTGGAATTTTAACATTGGGCGATCAATTTGTTATGATAAGTCCATTTGAGATATATAAAGAAGATGATACTTTACCATCGTTAGAGGAAAATAATTATTTAATAAATGATGGTGATTTAAGTATAGAAGAGCCTTTAACTGAATTAAATGCAAAAAATATAGATTCTTATATACAAACTCGTTTTTCTAAAGATAAAGAAAGGGTTAATATGATAAACAATATTAAATTGGAAAGTGGTTTTTATAATGCTTTTAAGAATACTATAAAAAAATTATTTACAAATTTAATATTTAAAAAGGATATTGTTAATATGCAAAATATAATATTAAATAATTCAATAATATTTATAGAAAAATTGAAAAAAGTAGAAGAAATATTGCGTAATATGGCGAGTGATTATATTGATTTTTCAGAATATGATGAGACAATTTTAGAAAATATAAAAAATGTTTCATTATGTATTAATAATAATAATTGTAAAACAGATTTTTGTATGAAGAAAGATGATAAACATTGTAGTTTAATAATACCAATTAAAAATTTAATAAATGATTCAAATAATGAAGATTTATATTTTACCAAGTTGGCTGATGAATTTATACGTTATAATAGAACAAATTCCTTTTTATTTGATAATACTAAAACATTAAGCTATACTAATATTAGATATAATATTGATGATGATGAGTTAATTATTTATGAATCATCAATAAACAAATCATTGTTCAATAATGAATTATTTATAAAAAATAAATATGCTAATTATAATAATCCTGAGATGTTTTATGTATCAAAAAATGAACCATTAGACACAATTGATACTACAGGTTATAGAATGAAAAAACCGTCGATAGTTTTAGATGATATTCAAAGTAGTAAAAAAATGAAAATTACTATTCCACAAATAAAAATGGATGAAATATCAGATTATGCTAAAAAAATGAAAACAATAAAAGAAGATGGTGATGAAGGCATTAAGGGAGATGAAGATGAAGATGAAGATGAAGATGAAGATGAAGATTTGAAATATAAAGAAGACGAGGAAATAAAAGATTTAGATGAAGAATTAGATTTTGGTATTAAACAGGAATTTGATGATTTTTTTAGTAATATAGAAGAACATTGTAAATTTAATTTACATAATAAGAATACAATAAGAGAGAAAGGGTTAAAGGAAAATTTCAAAGTTAATTTATATGAGACATATTTTTCTTTGAGCACTAAAGATGATATAAGATGTAGTTATTTATTGCCTATATTATTAATAACTCATTTTTATAAAACTAATGATTTAACATTAGAAAATGAATTAACTTTAGAAACAATTAAAAGAGATTTAATAAATATTTATGGAAATATTGAAGATGAAAATAGTATACCATTTTTGGTGAATAATTATCATTATATTAATAATGAAGGATTCAATAAATTGATAGTTGATAATACTTTTGGTGACAATTTAAAATTTATAATTGACGAGAAATATAAAAAGGGGAGTTTAACTTCTGAAGTATTGCTGAGAAAAGTTGGAGAGATTATAAATAGTGAAAAATACTATATTAGTTATATTGATATGTATTTATTGGCTAATAAGTATAATATCCCATTAATATTTATTAATAATAGTGTAATTAATTTTAATAGTATAAAATCAATAAGTAAAATTAAAAAGTATTTATTGGCAAATAAAAGTAATAATAATGATTATAGTTATTATTTTATTAAATTGCCAAGTATAAATAATAGAGATAAACTGAAAACTAATAAATTAATGCATAAGAGTAATTCATTAACAATAAATATAAAAACAGATACAAATAATGTTACTTCTTTGAGAGAAGATATAGAAGCATCTATTACAATAGATGAAGATATATTGAGAGACGGTGCATTAATAACGAGAGAATATTTAATTAAAAATCATGTTTTAAAGAAATTTAATATAAGTAGTGCAAGTAAAAAATGATTACATAATACATTATTTTTTATTTAATAATAATTAAAAAATTATGTTATAGGATTTATTTTTTAAAATTTTTATAAATGTAATGAGAGACATATATATTTGTTAAAATGTATATATTTGCTTTTGTAAATAAAAATAATGTTTTATTAATATTATAAAAAAAAGGATAGAAATTTGTTTTAATTGCTTCTCTCAAAATAGTAAATTTATTTTTGTAATTTTTTATATTTTTTTGTTTATTTTCTAAAATTATAATAGTTTCTAAATTACTAATATTATTATTTGAAAAGTCATTAGTAATATTTATTAAACTTATATCATTATTTACTCTAGTCTCTCCTACGTTTTCTATATAAAATATTCTTCTAAATAAATTAATATTATTACTATATACTTGTGTCTCTCTAT